>UPTG01001316.1_pt1 | contig 18417 bp, 17 predicted proteins | sample 2160121 | NCBI WGS metagenome assembly UPTG01 (sample SAMN06266255, study PRJEB28933) | marine metagenome | isolation source: Columbia River Estuary | place: USA:Columbia River Estuary, USA | collected 2014-07-27
CCAGATGCCCCACCAGCTTGTAGGCGATATTGGCGCTCTGCAGATCCGGGAAGATCAACACGTTGGCCTGCCCCATAACCTGGCAATCCGGCACACTCCTGCCGCACATGCCTTCAATCACCGCCACGTCTCCCTGCATTTCGCCATCGACCCGCAGTTCGGGGTGTTCCTTCTTCAGGATGCGCACCGCCTCGCGCACGCGAGCGTGGTTATGTCCCATGATCATTGGGCCCCATGAGAGCACGTAATCAATGTAGCGCTTGCCGTCGGCATCATAAAGGTACGCACCCTCCGCACGCTCCATGAAGCGGGGGGTACCGCCTACCGCCTTAAAGGCTCGCACGGGAGAATTCACGCCACCCGGGATGGTGTTTTTGGCGCGCTCAAAGAGCGCTTCAGATCGGCTCATGACACTCGGACTCTCCAGTAATGGGGGCTGATTATCGCAGGCGACGACGATGGGCGCACCCCATGAACTTCACGCGCCCGCGGTCGGCCTGAGATAGACCAACAGGATAATCAAAAATAAGAAGAGGACGGGTACCTCATTAAACACGCGGTAAAACACGTGAGTCTTATTATCGTCACCCCGACAAACTCGACCCACATAAACGCCGGTTTGAAGGTGGTAGGCAACTAAGCATGCCACGCCCGCTAGCTTCGCGATCATCCAGCCGCTGGTCAGATAATATTCCCATTGGAAAGAAAGGCGCCATAGGCCCAGCGCGATGGCGAGGAGCATAAAGGGCGTGACAAAGCGATACAGTTTGCGTGCCATGACGGCGAGTACGGCCTTGGTGTCTGGCGCGGGGCTTTGCGCGTAATAAACCAAGATACGGGGCAAGTAAAAGAGACCTGCAAACCAACAGACCACAAAAATGACATGAAATCCTTGTATCCAGAGCATGGCAGTGTCCTTTTGCGCCTTTGGTAAAAAGCCCGCTCGGCCATGACACCGCGCGATTGATCATGAGACAGTATAGGCCCCGCAACACTAACAGAAGCAGGCGTAAAAATGATCAGGGTCGGAGTGGTCGGCGCGACGGGTTATACCGGCATAGAATTGGTGCGATTGTTACTGCAGCACCCTGGCGTCACGATTGATGTGGTGACTTCCAGAGGCGAGGCGGGACGTCGGCTCGATAACCTATTCCCGAGCTTATTGGGGTTTTCTGATCTCTGTTTCACCGATCCTGCTGACGCGGATTACGCCGCTTGCGATGTGGTGTTTTTTGCCACCCCCCACAACGTCGCGATGCGAGAAGTGCCGGCGCTGATCAAACAGGGGATTCGGGTGGTGGATCTATCGGCCGATTTTAGACTGACCGATGTGGCTTTGTGGGAGCGCTGGTATGGCGAGTCCCATGCGGCACCTGAGCTCTGTGCCCAGGCGGTTTATGGGTTACCTGAGACCCACCGAGAGGCGATCAAAGCGGCGCGCCTTGTGGCGTGCCCCGGTTGTTACCCCACCGCGGTTCAGCTTGGATTTTTGCCGTTACTAAAGGCGGGTATCGTGGATACCAGAAGCTTGGTCGCCTCCTGTGGATCCGGCACCAGTGGCGCAGGTCGGCAGGCCAAGCTGGGCAGTTTGTTGACAGAAGCTGGTGAGAGCTTGAGCGCGTACGGTGTCTCGGGGCATCGTCATTTGCCGGAAATGGAGCAGGGACTATCGGGGATGACCCAACAACCGGTGAGCCTCACGTTTGTGCCACATTTGGTGCCAATGAGTCGAGGCATTCACGCCACGCTATTTGCGCAATTAACTGATGAGATCAGCGATTTACAGGGATTGTTTGAGCAATGCTTTGCGACGGAGCCCTCTGTGATGGTGCTACCCGCGGGCGAGCATCCGGCAACGCGAAATGTCCGCGGGGCCAATATCTGCCAACTCGCGGTGGCTCAACCACAGGGTCGGGATACCGTGGTCGTGCTGTCAGCCATCGACAATCTGGTAAAGGGGGCTGCCGGTCAAGCGGTGCAGGCGATGAACTTAATGGTAGGTCAGCCAGAATCAGCCGGGCTAGAGGGCATCGCGTTAACGCCCTAGGGTGTGCTTGGGTCATCGTATGAGACATCAACATCATCGTACTATCGTGAAGCGGGAGCATCCCCATGCGGGTCGTCGTCGACTGCTAATGCTACTAGCAGTCATCACTGTGGTGGGAGCGATTGGGTTCTTGGCGGGGCAGCGCGGCGTGATGCCAGCGCCGTTGACGGATGACGGCACCGTTGCATTGCGTGATCAAATTACGCAATTGAGGCTGCAGTCAGAGGTCGATCAGCAAACACTCAATGAGCTTCGTCAATTCATGGCTGATCAAGCGGCAGAATTGGTTGAGCTCAGACAAACGCTGGTGCTTTATCGCGACGTGGTGGCGCCAGAAGAAGGCGAGACCGCGATTATCTTGCGCCAACCTTCGGTGCAAATCTCAGTTAAACCCCGGCAGTGGCAGGTAGATACCGTCGTCCATCGAGGAGAGGGCAAAGACAGTCAATACCGAGGTGAATTGCGCCTGACAGTGGTGGGAAAACAGGACGGTGTGCCCCGTAAACTGGAACTGGCAGCAGTTGACAGTGGCACTCAAACTGGTGTATTCCCTCTAAGATTCCGGTACTTACAAAAGGTTCAGGCAGTCATTTCTCTCCCTGACGCGTTTGTGCCGGAGACGATTGAGTCGGTCGTAACGCTCACTCAGCCGGTGAAAGAGACTGTCCGGCGCAGTGACCCTTGGAACAGCCTAGTGGCTGCCGAGCATGCCGCTCACCGATGAATAACAGCGAATAAGAATGAGGAGTGGCACCATGCGCAATCGAAGAGAATCAGCGTCAACGGGTGGGTCAGCGGGCGGTACGACCCTAATTTCGTCGGATACCACCGTAAAGGGTGATATCACTTTCACCGGGCAATTGGATGTTGAAGGGTCCGTGGTGGGCTCTATTCAGGCTGAGGCCAAAGATTCTGTATTACGCGTTGTCGCGGGTGGTAGGGTGTCGGGCGAAATCAAAGTCCCCCACGCAACGATCAACGGTAATGTAGACGGCGATATCCACACCGGTGAACGATTAGAGTTGGCTGAGCAGGCTGTGATCGACGGGGACGTTTACTACAATTTGATCGAGATGGCAGTTGGCGCCAAGGTCAATGGCGGCTTGCGGCACACGAGCTCGGTGGCTGATGATCTGGCGGCCAAGCGCGAAGCGAAAGTGGCGGATTCGTTACCCGTCGGCTGACTCTATTTTGTTGGGTTTGTTGCCCACGCAGTAGGGTTGTTTCGCTTAGAAATCCGTTACACTAAGCGGACATAGCAACCCCTTTACCAATCAGTTGGTGCGAGAGAATTTCGATGACAGTAGTTGAAGCTTTTGACCCTAATGAAATCCGCCTAACGGACAATGCGGCGAGCAAGGTGCTTGCGCTGGTCGAGGATGAAGGCAATCCCGGCTTAAAGCTGAGGGTTTATATTACTGGGGGAGGGTGCTCCGGATTCCAGTACGGCTTTTCCTTTGATGAGTCAGTGAGCGAAGACGACATGGTCGTAGAGCGCAATGGTGCGACGGCGTTGATCGACGCGATGAGCTACCAATATCTGGTGGGCAGCGAGCTCGATTATTCTGAAGGCCTCGAGGGGTCGCGTTTTGTGGTCAATAATCCGAATGCCACCACCACCTGCGGCTGCGGGGCATCTTTCTCAATTTAACCGCACCGCTGCCGATTGTTTTCACTGACGGCATTCCTTTTACGACCTAACCAGGCGGCAGAAGTCAGGCAGTGCGATGGCTCACTGTGTTTCGATGCTTGATGCCCCAGTGCGCAAGGCGCCTTAGTGTGCGAGTGACATGCGTTGGTTTCGCGCTGGTTAGCGACCGCTATAAATCCCGCCCAATACGCGCTCAGCCAGTGCTCCGGTCACGGCGGGCACATTGCCTGGGTCTCCCGCCGTTGTTTGTGCTGCTAACCACGCGAAAGCCGCTGCTTCGACCGAAGATGGCGGTATGCCAACCGCCTCAGTGGTGGTGACGTTGGCGGGGTTGAGTCGTTCGCTGAGCCGCGCCATTAGGAGGGCGTTGTTTGCGCCGCCGCCACAAATGCGAACCGTGGCAGGGGAACTGGTTTTTAGAGCGTGTGCGATGCTCTCTACGGTCAGTTCTAATAGAGTTCGCTGCACATCTGCAGATGATTCGTCCCCTGATAAGAACGTGCCCAGCCACTCGAGGTGAAACGCTTCAGGCCCTGTGCTTTTTGGCGCGGCTCGCCCGAAGTAAGGCGTCTTAAGGAGACCCTCGAGGAGTGCGGGTATGACCGTTCCTGTAGCTGCCCAAGCGCCTGCTTGATCAAAGGCGGCATCTTGATGGCGCGCGATCCAAGCGTCCATTAGGGTGTTGCCGGGGCCGGTATCCCAACCCGTCACTGAGCCCTCTGCCGATACCGCCGAGACATTAGCAATGCCGCCAATGTTCACAATAGCGGTTGCGACGCCTGGGGTGGCGAATTGGGCCCGGTGAAAGGCCGGCACAAGCGGCGCGCCCTGACCGCCCGCCGCGATATCGCGGCGCCGAAAATCGGCGACGACGGTGATTCCTGTCAGTTCCGCGAGGCGATTGGGGTCACCCACCTGCACGGTATAGGGCGTCTCGCCGTCGGGGTAATGGCGCAGTGTTTGTCCGTGTTGGCCAATCGCGACGATGTCGGCTGGCGAGACCCGCGCTGTGAGCAGCAGTGAATGGACCGACTTGGCATATTCATCGGCCAGCAGGCTGTCCAAGGTGGCAGCGCGGTGAAGTTCGTTCTCTCCGGGTTGCCGAAAGGCCAAAATCTCCTGTCGCAGTGACGGTGCCAACAATTGGTGGTCGCTCGCTATCACCTTGATCTTGTGACCGTCATATGCGGTGAGGACGGCGTCGATGCCATCGGCGCTGGTGCCTGACATCAATCCAATAAACAGCGATTCAGTCATTGAGCGCGTGCTAACTGCTGCGCGTCGCGCAGGCTGGCCAGCTGCTGAGTTGGTTTGCGTATTGATGCCAGATAACGCGGCAGGGCGGCATCTGATAGGGAGCGCGCCTTGGGCAGGATTTTGTGCACGGTGCGTGGATTGCGGTGCACGCCGTTGACGAGAAACTCATAATGCAAATTCGGTCCAGTGGCAGCGCCGGTTGAGCCAACGGTGCCGATGACTTCTCCTTGCTTAACCCGGGCTCCTTTTTTCACCCGCAGTCGATGCAGGTGCAGGTAGTGCGTCTCAAATTGTTCGCCATGTTGAAGAAAGACATAATTACCATTGGGTCGGGTATAGCCCGCCTCAATAACGCGTCCGTCGCCCGCTGCGTAAACCGGCGTGCCACGGGATGCGGCATAGTCAGTGCCGCGATGGGGCCGCTGGGTTTTGTAGATGGGGTGCAATCGATTGGGGTTGAAGTTAGAGCTGACGCGCGTGAAATCGAGTGGTGCTCGCAAAAATGCTTTACGCATGCTGACGCCGAGCTCGTTGTAGTAGCTCGTATCGCCCTCGGTGTCGGTATAGCGATACGCCTCAAAAGTGTTACCGCGATTGGTGAAGCTCGCGGCCAATATGGGCCCGTCATCGAATCGCTGCCCGTCGAGCATCAATTCTTCGTAGAGCACATGGATCGTGTCGCCCTGCCGGGGATCGAGTACAAAATCGATGACGCCTCCAAAGATCCCTGCGAGAGCCATAATCATGGCGTCACTGAGTCCTGCATCGCTGCCGGCGAGAAACAAAGAGCTATCGATCATCAGCGAAACATTGCGGGCGATACGATCGGGCGTGCGGGTGACACGCTGGGCGGTGTAACCCGCAGCCTGTCGCTCATACAAGGTCGTCAGGAGTGGTGACTGGATATGTCGCACGGCTAACAGCGCGCCGTCGGCATCGGCTTTAAAGCCAATGGTCTCACCGGGGTAAATGCGTTGCAGCGACGTTGACTCGTTCGCCTGTGCCACACGATACAAATCAGTGTCACTGAATCCTGCTCTGGCAAAAATCAGACTGAGGTTATCGCCGTCACGCGCCGTAAAGTCGCGCCACAGTGGCTTCGGTGGCGCAGGTGCCGCTATGGGTACTGGCACTGTATCGAGTGGCGTCGTTTCCGTCGTGGCGGTCTCGAGCGGTGTCTGCAGGTACGATGAATGGTCGTTGGTTGGAGGCAATTCTGACTGCCCCGACAATGTCAGCCCCATAATAAGGAGTAGGGCACCGGTTGCTCCCACCCACAGCAGCGGTTGTCGCACCGTCATCTGCTTTGGAGTCTTTAGCGGTGTAGCGCCCTTAGGGGCAGGTATGCGTGACATGGGCGCCGTCGTTATGATCACGAAGTGGATAGTATATACGGCCATTGCCTCATTTCGGAGACCCTTCCGGCTATCGAGAGCACGCATTGCTGCAGATCCTATTCGTGCCCGATTATGGGATACTCCGGATATGCCGTTTTTGGGGCATATCACGCTTTCGCGCACTATTTTTGCGCCACAACAGAGAAGACCGATATCACCATGTCCAGCGATGTATTAGCCGAGCTTCGCGAACGAGGCCTCATTTTTCAGGTGGCTGGCGAGGATGCCATTGAGCAGTGGTTGGCGGCCGAGCCCCGCACTCTGTATTGCGGCTTTGATCCGACTGCTGACAGCTTGCATATCGGTTCTCTCGTACCCCTGTTGGTGTTGCGCCGGTTTCAGGCATCTGGGCATCGACCCATCGCGCTAGTGGGTGGCGCAACAGGGCTGATCGGAGACCCTAGCTTCAAAGCATCTGAGCGTCAGCTCAATACGCCCGAAGTGGTGGCTGGCTGGGTTGATAAGCTGCGTCAACAGGTGAGTCAGTTCATCGATTTTGAAGGGCCCAATGCGGCGCTGGTTGCCAATAATCTTGATTGGACCCAAGGCCTCGATGTGTTGGGTTTTTTACGCGACGTGGGCAAGCACTTCTCTGTGAACAACATGATCGGCAAGGAGTCCGTGCGACAGCGTCTCGATCGAGAAGGTGCGGGGATCAGTTTTACTGAATTCAGCTACATGATTCTGCAGTCCTTAGATTTTGCAGAACTGTATCGCCAGCATGGTTGTGGTTTACAGATTGGTGGCTCAGATCAGTGGGGCAACATTACCGGGGGGATTGATCTGACCCGACGGTTACACGGCGCACAGGTATTTGGACTGACGCTTCCCCTAGTCACAAAATCGGACGGCACCAAGTTTGGTAAGACCGAGTCAGGCACTATTTGGCTGGACGCCAATAAGACGTCCCCCTACGCCTTTTATCAGTTTTGGCTGGGAACTGCAGACGCCGATGTGTATCGCTTTTTGCGCTACTTCACGTTTTTATCATTGTCAGACATCGAGGCAGTGGAACGAGCGGATAGTGAGCGATCAGGTCGACCCGAAGCACAGCGCCTATTGGCGCAGGAGGTGACGCGTCTGGTGCACGGTGATGAGGGTTTAAGTGCCGCAGAGCGCATTACTGAGGCGCTTTTTTCGGGTGATCCCAGCGCGCTGGCTGAGCCCGATTTAGCGCAGCTTGCGCTCGATGGCCTGCCTGCCAGTCGACTGAATCGACAAGACTTGCCGCCCACTTTCAGTCAGCTGCTGAATCAGGTCGAGCTGGCAACGGGCAAGCAAATCAAGGATGCCTTGGCCCGCGAGGCAGTTCTTGTTAATGGCCTGCCGGTGGTGGGCGGCCAAACCGTCACGTGTGACATCGCGCTCGATCGGAGTCGCGCGATGCATGATCGTTTTCATCTCGTGCGCTTTGGCAAAAAGAAGTATCACCTGTTTACCGAGCATGACTAACCTTTTGCCTGCAGGGAAGAGGGTCCCGCGGAGCGCAGGTGACGGCACTGAGCACTTTCCCGATGTCACAGGCTGATACCGCGTCAGCCGACTCCGCTTTGCTGGCGCAAATCCAATCTGACTTGCAGACTGCGACCGCGATGTTGAGTGCCTTGAGGCCTGGCGTGACGATTTTTGGGAGCGCGAGGACGGTACCAGAAGCTCACGCTTTTCGATGCGCTGAGCAGCTCGGCCGTGGCTTGGCTGAGGCAGGTGTGCCGGTCTTAACGGGCGGTGGGCCGGGTATCATGGAGGCCGCCAATCGAGGGGCCGCCGCCGCCGGTGGTGTCTCGGTAGTGCTGAACATTGAGCTCCCCTATGAGCAGGCTGCTAATCCTCACTTAACACACCAGCTTCACTTCCATCAGTTCCTGACAAGAAAGCTGATGCTGACGCGTTATTCACGCGGGTTCGCCGTGTTTCCTGGGGGGTTCGGCACGGCGGATGAGTTGCTGGAACTGCTCGTTGCTTTTCACACTGATCGTGGCGTGAGACAACCGTTGGTGTTGATCGACACTGCCTTTTGGGGTGGCTTGATCGATTGGTTTCACTTAGAGCTGGGATCGCGACAGATGATTGATTTGCGCAACACAGACTTTATTCAAGTGGTGGATGATCATGAGGCCGCCTTGAAAATATTGTTGGATGAGTAGGTGAGTTTGTGCAGAGTGCTCAGTGAGTGAATGCGTTGTGGCCGGATAACCGCGCGCGTCAAGATTGCCCTCTCGTACGGCATGTCGCCTTATGTCGATGCCGTTGTGTGATGGCTGCATCTTTTTGGAGCAAGTAATGTTACCGGTCATTTTTGGTTTATCAGGTTCAGTGTTAACACCCGATGAGCGCGCTTTTTTTAAGGCTGCCAACCCTGCGGGTTACATTTTATTTGCGCGCAATATCGAGAACCCTAGTCAGCTACGGAGTTTGACTGACGCACTGCGTGGGCTATCGGGTCGCGACAATCTGCCGATTCTGATTGATCAAGAGGGCGGCAGAATCACACGGATGGGACCGCCCCATTGGCGAGCTTGGCCCGCTGCTCTCACCCTGAGTGAGGCAACCCAATACCGGTTAAGCGCGAGTGAGCGGGTGCAGTGTAACTACGAGGCACTGGGTCTTGAGCTGGCCTCAATGGGGATAACCGTTACTTGTGCACCGGTATTAGATGTGCCCCAGCCAGATGCCCACGACATTATTGGTGATCGTGCTTTTGGTGTGCGTGCAGAGACTGTCTCGCAGCTGGGGAGGGCCTGTTTGCGGGGTTTGCATCTTGCGGGGATTGAGGGCGTCATCAAACATATTCCGGGTCATGGTCGTGCGCGCAGTGATTCCCACGAGACGCTGCCTCGGGTCGATGCGAGTGCGACCGAGCTCGACACGGATAGTCAGCCCTTTGCAGACCTGTGTGACGCTGCGATGGCCATGACAGCCCATGTGGTTTATGAGGCATGGGACCCACACCACTGCGCCAGTGTCTCGCCGCTGATTATCGAGCAACAGATCCGAGACAGAATGGGCTTTGAGGGTCTATTAATGAGCGACGACCTCGACATGAAGGCGCTCTCTGGCACGCTTGCCGATCGCGCGGCCGCCGTATTACACGCAGGCTGTGACATTGCCCTGAACTGTTGGGGGCGACTTGATGATATGGAGGCGATTGCTAATCGGGTGACGCCGATGCCTGAGCTGAGCCTATCGCGGTTAGCGCGGGCGTGTGCACACGTGAGTGTGACGACCGATACACCCGCACTGCGCCAACGTATCGAAGCGTTATTAGACTATCGCGATGCGCGATAACCTCTGCGACGTGTCTTTCGCAGAGTGTCTGCGCTGGCCTGCTGGTGTGTGCGCTCCGCAGCTTACGTGGTGCGCAGTCGGTGCTTTTTGGGGTGCATTGCGGCAGTGATTCCCTACAATGGCGTCATGACATCACGTTTACTCATCCTCCTTCCGCTATTTTGGCTTTTTGCGGGTTGCAGTGCGTCCACAACCTCAGGTGGGGGTGCTGGTAATACGTTGATGGGCGGCTGGCAATCTTGTGCCGGTGAGCGCCCAAAAGTGTGCACCATGATTTACGACCCAGTGTGCGGCCGGCGTGCGGATAACACGCTCGATGACTACGCCTCTCCTTGTAACGCATGCGCTGATGTGAACGTGATGGCTTGGCACCCAAAAACCTGTAAGGAATGATATGTCACTGACAAACCGCATTTTGCTGGCCATGGCGGCCGGTATTGCACTGGGATCAATGCTGGAGTGGTTGCTGGGGGTGATCGACCCGGCCCATGGCGTCCATGTTTTTATTCAGAATGGATTGATACTGGGTGTCTTTGACGTCGTGGGACGCATCTTTATTGCCTCGCTAAAATTATTGGTGGTGCCGCTGGTGATGGTATCGCTGATTTGCGGCATGAGCTCGCTGGGGTCGAGTAGCCGCATGGGGTCGATCGCAGGGCGAACGGTCGGGCTCTATTTGTTGACTACGTGTGTCGCGGTCTCGCTAGGGCTGGGCGTCGCGCTGTTGATTGGTCCGGGTAAGGGGGTGGCAACGATGGCCGCAGCGGCGTTTGAGGCAAAAACGCCACCCCCCCTTACCGATACGATCGTCAATATTTTTCCGAGTAATCCCTTTAAGGCTATGGCCGAGGGCCAGATGTTGCAGGTGATCGTGTTCGCCTTACTGGTGGGATTCGCTTTGACGCGAGCCGGCGATGCCGGAGAGCGCATTGCTGATTGGTTCCGGGACATGGAAGTCATTGTCATGAAAATGGTGGGGATACTCATCGAGCTAGCGCCTTACGGTGTGTTCGCATTGCTGACGAAACTGTTCGCGACCATGGGCATCGGCACTATTTTCGATTTGGCGGCGTATTTCTTTACGCTGCTCGGGGTACTGATATTTCATGGTTTGGTGGTGTATCCGAGCTTATTGCGCACCCTGACGGCACTGAATCCGGCGATCTTGCTCAATAAGATGCGCCGCGTCTGGGCATTTGCCTTTTCGACTGCGTCATCCGGTGCGACCTTACCGATCACGCTGCGCACCGTCGAAAAGCGATTGGGTGTGAGTAAAAGTGTGGCGGGATTTTCGGTGCCACTCGGGGCGACCATTAATATGGACGGCACCGCCATCATGCAGGGCGTGGCCACCGTTTTTATTGCTCAGGTGTACGGGATCGATCTCACCGCAGGGCAGCTACTGATGGTGGTGCTGACCGCAACGCTGGCATCGATTGGAACGGCCGCAGTGCCGGGCGTGGGTTTGATTACCTTGGCGCTGGTATTACAACAAGCCGGCCTGCCGGTGGAGGGCGTGGCACTGATTATTGGCGTGGACCGCATACTGGATATGGTGCGCACAATGGTCAATGTCACCGGCGATGCGACGGTTGCCACCATCGTGGCGCATCAAGAAGGGCAGTTGGATGAGGCGGTTTATCTCGATCCCGATGCCGATCATGAGGCTGATCAAACAGTGCCTGCCGCAGGAGGTGTGTCATGAGTCTCAAGGTGCGCGTCGTCCCCGTGACGCCTTATCAGCAAAACTGTTCCATTATTCAATGTGAGCAAACCGGGCTAGCGGCCATCGTGGACCCCGGTGGCGATATTGAGCTGATTGAGGCGGCGGTGTCGGAAATGGGAGCAACCGTTGAGAAGATTTTATTGACCCACGGGCACCTTGATCATTGTGCGGTGGCGGATGTCTTGCGAAAAAAATTATCGGTGCCGATGGAAGGCCCGGAGGAAGGCGATCGATTTTGGATCGACAAATTACCCGAGTGGTGTCAGATGGCGGGGTTCCCCCATGCTGATCCATTTGTACCGGATCGTTGGCTCAACGACGGCGAGACCGTGACAGTAGGCGCGCAAACCCTAGAAGTGATTCATTGCCCGGGCCACACACCTGGCCATGTGGTGTTTCTACACCGTGATCTGCAGTTGGCTTGGGTGGGAGATGTCATTTTTGCCGGCTCGATTGGCCGCACCGATTTTCCCAGAGGCAACCACGAACAACTGATCCACTCCATTCGCGAAAAGCTTTTTCCGATGGGTGATGATATTCGCTTTGTACCTGGGCACGGCCCCGATTCCACTTTTGGTCGAGAGCGAGCGAGCAATCCCTTCGTCGCGGACCCTAATTTCGGTTAAGTCCTAGTGGGTTCTGTGGGTATCCGGAATGGGTGCCATCCCCCACCGGTTCTCTAGCGTCCGACGAGCTGATGCCGAGGCTTGCGTAAATCCCGGTACCAATCCAGTGCACCTTGCCTGTCTTGCCCGTCCTAGCCTGCATCCATCCTCGGAGGAGGCTTACTGGACAGCAGACGCTAGCGCGCTAGTGTGTCTGACTAGGAAGCGCCAGGTATGAGGCGCGATCAGGTCGACTGTTAAGGGGTTGGGTAGGCCGTTCCTGAAAAAACCGTTGCCTCGACTTTGATGCCGCGCAGCGCGTCTGCCGCTGCGGTCATTGGGTCTTGCGCTAGCACGACAAAATCGGCTCGTTTGCCTGCGCGAATCGAACCAATATCATGCTCTCTGCCGATCACTTTTGCCGCGCCCGAGGTTACCGCCTTGAGCGCGGAGGCACGTGACAGCCGTTCTGATTTGAGTCCTCGCGCACCGCTGAAAGTTTGTCGCTCGCTGGCTGCCCAGACGAGTGTGAGGGGCGAAAGCGGCGCCATGGGTGCGTCTGAGTGCAGCGTGAAGGGAACACCATGGCGCTCGAGCGAGCCTAATCGGGTCATTTGTGCCGCGCGATCCGGACCCAACCAACTCACCGCATAGGCCTCAGAGAGCAGGTAGTGGTAGTACGGATTCACCGATGCCTGCATACCCAGTTGCCCCATTTGTGCGCTTTGTTGCTCGGTGCTATAGGCGAGGTGTTCGACCGTGGCGCGGTGGTCGGGTCGCGGAAAGTCTGTTTGCAAGCCTTTAATGAGCCGGATAAAGCGATTAACCGCCGCGTCGCCGTTAGCGTGCGCATGGAGTTGAAAACCGGCCTGCCAAAACACTTCTGCGTAGGCGCGTAAGGCGGGTTCTGGCACCATCCAAACCCCTTTATGCCCATCGAGATAACCGGGAGGACCCATTTGCGCGAGGCCAGAAAAGATCGCGCCATCAATCATCAGCTTAAAGTGATTGCCGATCGAGACACGGTCGTCATTGTCCTTTTGCCAGTGCCGAATTTCGGCCAGTGCGTCTGTGGGGGATTGTTCGCGGGTCAAAAAATCAAGAATAATCGGCGTGAGAATGAGCCGTGTCGGCACGGGATAAGCATCGGCGGCTGCGCGCACACCGGCAATTTCGGCCGTTGGGTTACCGTACACCCCCGTACCCATATCCAAAGCGGTGGTCACGCCGGCTTGATGAAGCATGGCGAGAAAGTTAAACATGCCTCGGCCAAATCGTTCTGGTGCAAATAAGAAGTTGAGCTTGGGTATGACCGCTTTGAGACCGTTTTCATAAAAATGGCCGCGCTCCCAGTCGACACCCTCCTCAATTGGCGCATCTTCCTCGGTGACACCCAGTAGGTTCCACGCGGCATCATTGCCGATTAACTCGTGAAAGGAGCGATGCCAGAGCATGACAGGTTGGTCACCAAACCATTCGTTGAGTTCCTGGCGCCAGATCTTGCCGTGCCACAGCGGATGGTAGCCCCACACGATAAACGGCACGTCAGGATCAGTATGTTGCGCCGCGAGCTCGGTGAGTCGCGTTCGATATCCCTGGGGTGTCGTCTCGCCAGGAAACTCGCCGGTTGGTAAGGACCAGTCGTCTGGCGCTAAGAACGGAAATTGTGTGAGTACCGCTGGTAAAGCGGGGTGAACATGGGGATCGATGAAGCCGGGCAAGATGATCTGCTCCGCAAACTGACGGTCGACCTTGCCCTCCCGAGCTTTGACTAAGGGGGTCAAACTGGCTTCGCTGCCCACTGCAACAATCAGACCGTCTTCCACTGCTACCGCAGTGGCAGTCGGCAATGAAGGCTCCATGGTGCGGATCAGCTGGGCGGTGTACACCACCAGTTCAGCCTGAGTCAGTGGCGATAACAGCGCCAGTGCGGTAAGTGCGAGGCTGATGCCCCGCAAGGCGGCGCGATTAACCATGTGATCTCCCGTGACGGGGGTGCCGATTAACGGATGACCTTAATCCAGTCACCGGTGCGTGGTTCACCACTGGGATAATAACCGTTAATGAGCCTGAGTTGATTCTCGGCATCCGCCAGCTTCACGCTGCTGGCGAGGGAAGCAAACGTGGCACCCCTGGGAACTTGAACGTAATGCAGTGTATGGCTGGTACCCGTGATTTTCTCTTTTGCCGTCAGCGGGCGAAAGCTATCAATAATCGTGCGGAAGTCGGTATCGGCTTCGGCAAGCGTTGGCGCATCGCCCTCGAACAAAAAGCGGTAGCTGTGATCAATCACGGCGAGACGCACCGAGCGTGACCCGCTGGTAGCAATGGCGGTTGTGCCGCTCAGGCCGTATTGCTCGAGCGCGTCCACCTCACTGACGTCGCCATTGGCGCCAGAGCGCAAGCTGACCTCGGTGTCCTCATCGGGGTTGATACGGGCAAGGCCAATGGTGAGTACCCGAGACCCATCGGCAGACGTTGCGATCACTTCTCGACTCGATTGCTGTACCCGCCAACCGGGTGGATGGGCAAAGGTGAAGTTCAGCTTGTTGTGATAGAAGCGGTTCGTGTCACCTTGTGCTGCCGCACTGGCGCCATACACCATGCCTTCAGTCTGTCGTCGGTATTCACCGGGTATCTCTGGACTGTAAGGCATCTCGGCGAGATCCAGCTCGTTGGCGGCCCTGATGACTGTTTGCAACCTGAGATCATTACGAGGGTGGCTGGCGTAGAGCCCATGGTACGTGCCGCTGGGCTTGCCACTGGCCTTGGCTTGTGCGCGTCGATAACGTTCTTGGTCTTTCAGCACGCCAATGACGGATAGCATGGAGTCAACGTCGTAACCGGTTTGGTGCAGGTACTCAGCGCCCGCTGAATCGGCCTCTAACTCCATATCTCGGCCGAAGCCCGAGATGATTTCAGCGCCATACATATTGGCCGCGTCATACACATCGCCGGAGCCAGTGAGGATATACGCCGATACCGACGCCACCTTCGAGGTCATCTGGGCAGTTTGGCGCCGAGAGTGATGATTCTCAGTGATATGCCCGATCTCGTGGGCTAGGACCCCGGCGAGCTCTGCCTCGTTATCAAGATAGGCGAGCAACCCACGATTGACATAAATAAAACCGCCGGGCATGGCAAAGGCGTTGATGTCGGGGGAGTCCAGCAAGGTGAAGGTAAAAGGGGGACTGGTGATATTGGCTTCTCGTAGTAATTGTTCCCCTACTTGCCGAACATAGGTGTCCAATTCGGGGTCGTCATAGAGACCGATATTGTCGACGATTTTTTGATGTTCTTCGGCCACCTCTTCTGGCATCTCCACCGCAACGCCGCCCACGGTAACGGTCGAGGTCTTGCCCGCGCATCCCGCAAGTAGCAGCAGCAGAGCGAGGGATAGGGCTTTATTTTTAAACAGTGAGTGCATGGTATTGCCTCAGTGATGAGCAGAGAGGTATTCCAACAACTGATCGCCCAAACTATCGCAAGCAGTCCCTTGCACTGGCGCGATGATGGGGATGGGTACGATGACGGCGGGCATGTAGCTTTGCCCACTGGTGGCGGCGCTGACGCGTCCCACCTCGACCTTATCAGTGAAATCCCAAATCGTAGCCTCGTACTCAGACTCAGTACCCCAGGTACCAAATCCAAAACAACCGGCGAAACCGGGACCGATGCCGCAACTCATTGAGCCGGTGCTCTCGGTATCAACGGTGTTGCCATCAATCCAGATCATGTACTCCAACTTCATTTCGGTAAATCGCTGAGCAACTGGGGGCAGCTGCAGCAGCTGGTCTATTGCGCGGGGCTGCATAGGTGCTGTGCGTGGCTCAAACCATGGGTATAGCTCGTTGATGAAAGCGAGCTCATTGAGGACTTCGATCGAGGGGTCTCCCGAATGGATGTGATCACCAATGCATTCGATGAAGTCGAACTCGGTATCGTAATCGGGGGCGTGGCGTCGGCCCAAAATGACAACGCTCGATTCGCCAATCCCGGCCGTGGGCTCGTTGTAGGTCATCTCGTCAACGGTCGCATTGACGCAGCCACCGAGGACGAGGGCCGCAAGAATGAGTGTTAACCAATGGCTTGCGACTCCCAGTCGATCGGATCGGTCTGAGCGCGGGCGGTTCATCGAGCATCTCCCAGTTCACTGGATTCAGCGGTCTCTGATGCCGCGGTAGCGGAGTCGAGTGGCACAGCTGATACGGTTTGCTCCGCTACTGCATTGCCGCCGTCTGTAGGGTCGGTGTTATTTGGAGCATCAGCGCTGTTAGGAGCAGACATGGATGCACTGTCAATTGCCACGTTGGCCGCGGGTGCAGAGGCACTGTCTTGCAGTGCGGCCTGCTCGAGTGTTTCGTCAGCCCCAGTGCCCGATGCCGCTCCGGCTGTTGGATTCGATATGGCCGACGCTGGCTCATTAGACACGGTCTCGCCGCTGGCCTGCCGGGGACTTAACCCGTCTAGCCAAGCGGCGACCTCCGGTGTGCGGCCAAAGGTGGTGATAAAGTGCGCACCGGCATCGCGTAGCGCCACCACGGCGGCGAGATTGACGGCTTCTTCATCGCTTTGTAGAAAAGCGGTGGGGGTTTTGCCGTAGGCGGTAATGGGCCACTCTGCGAGGCGATCGTCAGGGTTGAAGCTGAGCGCGCCGTCTTCTTGCTGATGGATCGCAGCAATATCAGCGAGGCGAAATTCGTAACGCATCCAGATCTCGTAGATCTTGACGTTGGTATGCGTTGGCACGGTGTATTGAAGTTCAGCAATCGAGGGAATCAATACACCGTCAATGCGATCTCCCTCCGACTGGACGGTCTCCCAACTGTCGATATGGACCACCTCCTGAAACAGACCGCCCAGCAAGATATCCCAGAAAGCGACTTGCGCCTCACCGGTTTTCACCAGCCAATCGGAATCGGCGCGTCCTTTGGCTTCATCGAAAAATTCGTGCTGCGCAAATGCTGGGGGGTAGATCACCCCCATGGTAATGGGTAAAGGATCGAGCAAAGGCTCAGGGAAGTTACCCTCAACGATCACTTGCTTTGACGAGCATCCCGCTATGAATAGCGTAAGACAGAGCAGGGCGACTGTTCGCCCCCAGCCAATCGAATCAGGGCCTGAAATTATTGAGACCAACGAAGCTACCACCGTTTCTTAGGGTCAGTTCTCTCATCAGTGTAGCAAAACGTACACCGGTCGCCTGTAACTCGGGCGGGCGAATGAATTGCACCGGAAAACCGACAGCGTGAATACGGACTCGGCGCTCACCGCCGGCCTCCTCAGCATTGAGTTTGTCTACGGTCTGCACCACCGATTGAATAGAGGCACCGGTAAATTCGTCACCGAAGACATAAATCGAGATCTTCTTACCAGGATCATAGAAAGTGCGCACCGCATTGGTGATGCCCTCTACTGGTGAGGAGTTTGAGAATACATTCCAGTTGCGAAGATTCTGCAGGATCAAGCTGCGGCGCGCGGGCGTATCGGGAATCCATTCGCCGCGGTAACGACTGAACAGGTAGTTACCCATATCGTTGAGTACTTGTATGCCCTTGACCTCAGGATAAATGTTAAGCGTGGCCTCCATCTCGAGCAGCATGCGTTCCCACGCATAGGAGAACATGGATCCCGAGGTGTCGATAATAAAAATAATGTATTCACTGTCGACGGGAATGCCACCAATCAATTGGTTTTTCTTTTGCGCGTTACGACCCAATAAACGCAGTTCCTCTTCTGACAGTTTCTGTCGTGCAATGGCGAGTTGTTCACGAATAATGGCGTTAGCGTTTTGCGATAGATTTAGCGCATCATAATTTGATCGTGTCCGAGCGAGCGTGCCCTGCAAAATCGCGATCTGCTCATCATAATCTGAGATCTGCTCTCGTTTGACAGTGAGATCGCGATTGAGAATGGTGGTTTCGCCACGAATCTCAAATAGCTGTTCGGTGAGCTTCGCGATAGCCGCCTCGGCATCAATGGTGGCTTTTTCAATCACCTGTGGTTGCACCGTTTTGGTAATCATGAGTAATAAAATGACGGCACCAAAACCACAGCAAATCACATCCAGAAAGGATAATGAGAATTCAGGTGGGGGGCGTCGTTGTCGCAAGATGATGCCTCAGGGCCAGTCGATGGAGGGTGACAAAAAGCTGCCGCTGGAGGCTTGTGCCAACTGCCAGTATTCCGATGCCGCCATCGGATCTCCCTCCATAGGAAATAGAACGATATTGACCGGCACATTGCTCGGTAGCCGCCGGATAGCGTCACGGAAAAATTTGAGGCGCTGGTTGCCACTGACTTTGCTACCGCGGGGTGGCCGCTCGGCTTGCGTCGGTAAGCCATCGGTCAGCAAAAAAATATTATCAGGTGGTGTGGGCAAGGCGCGCAGCGCTTCGAATGCATTGTATAGGCTCGTTCCTCCAGCGGGCACCCGCTCTCGAAGCGCG
>UPTG01001324.1_pt1 | contig 18378 bp, 17 predicted proteins | sample 2160121 | NCBI WGS metagenome assembly UPTG01 (sample SAMN06266255, study PRJEB28933) | marine metagenome | isolation source: Columbia River Estuary | place: USA:Columbia River Estuary, USA | collected 2014-07-27
ATCGTGAACCATTGGCATTCCGATTGTAGTCATTGGAATTCGTGGGCCGTAGTGCATTTTACTCACAATTAAAAAGTCGCCAACTAACAACGATTTTTCGAGTGATGATGAAGGGATGACATAAGGTTGAAGAGAATAAGTATGTACTATGGTCGCTGCTACGATAGCAAATAATATTGAACTCAACCATTCTCCAGAACTAGATTTCGGCTTCAAACTCCTGTCTTTGATATGTTTTACATCACTAAAGTAATTAAGGTAATAGTTATAAAAACCTAAAGTAAGTACTGATAAAATGGTATCTATATAATTGTTTTTGCCAAAACTTCTGGCAGTTTCAACCCATATGACAATCAACATTATAACATTAATTGCAGGGAAAAATAAAAGGGCTACCCACCAGACAGGACGGTTTATAATTTTCATTAAAACTATTCCGTTGTAAATGGGTACAAAAGACTCAATAGCTTTATAACCTGCTTTTTTATATAATTTCCAAGTTCCAAGCCCATGAACTAATTGAATCACTATCAAAAATATAAGCCATTGTGTTAAATCCATTTTTTTTTAATTAACTATTTTATAAATGTGTTAGACTATAAATGAGGAAAATTGTTACACTATTACTATAAGTTTAATATATCATTCATAGTAAAAACTCCTTTTTTACCAATAATCCATTCAGCTGCAATGACTGCCCCCAAGCCAAAACCTTCTCGGTTATGTGCAATGTGTGTAAGTGAAATTTGATCATTGATGGAATTGTAATTGACTTTGTGCGTACCACATACATTATCTTGCCTTTTAGCATTAATATCTAACTTTTTAGGATCATCACTAGGAGCTAACTCCCAAGAATCATAATTACTATTTTCTATCACATCTTCAGCAAGTGTGATTGCAGTACCTGAAGGAATATCTAATTTGTGTATGTGATGAATTTCTTCTAGATCAATATTATAATCTGTAAGATTGTTAATCATCTTAGCTAAACTCTTATTAAGTTCAAAAAAAATATTTACCCCGATACTAAAATTGGAGGCATAAATAAAAGCACCTTTTTTTTCTTTACAAAGTGCTTTAATGGCTTCTAGTTCTGAAAGCCAACCAGTAGTTCCTGAAATAACCGGTACCTTACTTTCAAGTGCTTTTCTGATATTGTCAACTGCTGACTTAGGTGTACTAAAATCAATCGCAACATCAACAGAACTAAGATCATAATCCTTAGTATCTTTATCAACTTTTAATGATATTTCATGTCCACGATTTAGTGCTATAGATTCTATCACTTTACCCATTTTACCATACCCTAATAGTGCTATTTTCATCTTAAAAATTAATATTTAGAGTTAACCCAAATTGAGCTGAATTTTCGGGAGTTTCAAATTCAAGATATGGTTTTATAGCTAAATTATTGTCAACATTATATTGTAACAAATGAGCGTCTACATTTGCTTCTAGAATGTTTAATGCGTAGAGTCCAATTGTTATCAAAAGAGATAGTTCTTTATTTCTCCTTAAAGTCTGTTGAGCTCTAATTAATGCTTCGTTCGAAAGGATTGGAGTAGCTCCAGACCCATAAAATTCATCATCACTAAATCCAGACAATCGTCTTTTGTAAGCGTTTCTGTATCGCTTGTAAACTTTATTATTATCTGTGTAAAAATAAAGTCCAGTTCCTAATGCAGCATAAATAATAGGAATCTTCCAATATTTTTTGTTTCTAGCCTGTCCAAGTCCAGGAATGATTGCAGAATAAAATGCAGCTCTTGCTGGAGATAATGGATCAATTGAATAACTAACAGGTTGTTTTTGTTTAACTATAACTTCAGACTCTGCTACTGTCTGAGCAAAACTTGACCAAGGGTAAGCGATAAAAATTAAGAACAAATAATACTTATGAATCACTTTTTAATAGTTTTAAGATTCGGAGGTAGTCACCCTTAGAATGAAAAGGAATTAGTATTTTTCCATTTCCATTTTTCTCCATTTTTATATTGATTTTGTTTCCAAAATAGTCCGCAATTTTTGGTATACCATCTTTCACAAATTCTGGAAGGTCATTACTTGTCTGCTTTTTTAGATCTTTAGGTTTGTAATAATCTTTTACAAGATGTTCAGTTGCTCTAACAGAAAGTTTTTTTGATAGAATTTCCTTATAAATTTTAATTTGGTCAGAGTGAGAATTAATGTTTATGATCGCCCTTCCGTGTCCCATTGAAATAAAACCGTCTCGCATTCCTGTTTGAATTAAAGGCTCTAGCTTTAATAGCCTTAAATAATTTGCAATAGTCGAACGTTTTTTTCCGACTCTTTGACTCACTTGTTCTTGAGTCAGTTTTAAGTCATCAATTAGGCGATGATAACTTAACGCAATTTCTACAGGATCTAATTCTTGACGTTGAATGTTTTCAACTAACGCCATTTCTAAAGATTCTTGATCATTAGCAACTCTTATGTATGCAGGGATTGTTTTTAATCCTATTAATTTAGTAGCTCTTAAACGGCGTTCACCAGAAACTAACTGAAAGTTAGTGTCCGTTGTTTTGCGAACTGTTATTGGTTGTATGACTCCAAGTTCTTGTATTGACGTTGCTAGATTGCGAATACTTTCTTTGTTGAATTGTGTTCTTGGCTGAAAAGGATTTAATTCTATTAGTCCAAGTTCTAACTCAACTATAGTTCCTACTTGAGATCTATAAATTAAGCTTTCTTCTTTGGATTCTTCTGTTTTTGAGTCTTGCAATAGCGCTGCAAGTCCGCGTCCTAAGACTTGTTTTTTAATAGCTTTGGCCATTATTTTACTGTTTTCTGATAATTTCTTTAGCCAAACTTAAGTAATTTGTGGCACCTTTACTATTAACATCATAATAAATAATACTCTCTCCATAGCTAGGAGCCTCACCAAGTTTAACATTACGCTGAATGATTGTTTTGAATACCATTTCAGAAAAATGTATTTTCACCTCGTCCACAACTTGATTTGATAGTCTTAACCTAGAGTCATACATAGTTAGCAAAAGCCCTTCAATATCTAATTTTTTGTTGTGTATTTTTTGAACACTTTTAATTGTGTTCAACAATTTCCCAAGCCCTTCAAGCGCAAAGTATTCACATTGAATAGGAATTATCACAGAGTCAGCAGCTGTTAATGCATTTAAGGTTAGTAAGCCTAAGGATGGTGCACAATCTATTAGTATATAATCATAGTTTTTTTTTAACGAATTTATTGCCTGCTGAAGCATGTATTCACGCTTTTCAACATTTACTAATTCTATTTCAATAGCTACTAGATCTATATGAGATGGTATAATATCGACATTAGTTGCAGAGGTTTTTAGTATGGCTTCATCAGCTGTGCAATTATGTTCTAAAAGTTGATAAGTTCCAAATTCAATTTTTTCAACATTAATTCCTAGTCCAGAAGAGGCATTTGCTTGTGGATCTGCATCAATCAGTAAGACTTTTTTATCTAAAGCTCCAAGACAAGCTGCAAGGTTTACTGTAGTCGTTGTTTTTCCAACACCACCTTTTTGATTTGCTACAGCTATTATTTTTCCCATAATTTAATTGATGATGTAAAAATACAATTTTAGCAAGAATAAATCTCAATAAATAAATTGATTTAATCAATTATACAAATATGTTTAACTAACTAAAGCTATCATAAATTTAGTGTCCAAAACACTAATTTATTAAAATCTCCAAAACAGTAATAGCAGTATCACTGATTTTTGTGCCAGGGCCAAATATAGCCACAGTACCTGCATCAAACAAATAGCGATAATCTTGCTTCGGAATTACACCTCCAACTATAACCATAATATCTCCTCTGCCGTAAGTTCTAAGTGTATTAATTACTTTGGGAACTAAAGTTTTATGACTTCCAGCAAGTGAAGATACGCCCAATATATGAACATCATTCTCCACTGCTTGTTTAGCAGCTTCTTCAGCAGTCTGAAATAATGGACCAATGTCCACGTCAAAGCCTAGATCAGCATAACCAGTAGCAACAACTTTCGCACCTCTGTCATGACCATCTTGTCCCATTTTTGCAATCATAATTCGAGGGCGTCTACCTTCATCTTTTGAGAATCGATCTGCTAATTTTTTAGCTTTTTCAAATGACATATCATTTTTTATTTCTTTACTGTAAACGCCAGAAAAGGTTTTAATTTCTGCTTTATATCTTCCAAATATTTTTTCTATTGCACTACTAATTTCTCCTAAGGTAGCACGTAAACGAGCAGCCTCAACGGATAAAGTTAATAAATTTTTAGAGCCATTTGAAGCAGCTTTTGTTAAATTATTTAAAGCATTTTTAACTTTTTTATTGTCTCGAGTTGATTTAATATCGATTAATCGTTTAATTTGTTGTGATCTTACAAGATCGTTATCTACTTCTAGAATTTGTAATGGATCTTCGTTTTTTAGTTTAAATTTGTTGACTCCCACAATAATATCTTGACCAGAATCAATTCGTGCTTGCTTTCTAGCAGCAGCCTCTTCAATTCTTAGCTTAGGGACACCAGATTTAATGGCTGATGTCATCCCACCAAGTGTTTCCACTTCTTGAATATGACTCCATGCCTTTTCGGCAATTTCGTGAGTTAGTTTTTCTATGTAATAACTTCCTGCCCAAGGGTCTACAGTTTTAGTTATTTTAGTCTCCTTTTGTAAATATAGTTGTGTGTTTCTTGCAATCCTCGCTGAAAAATCTGTTGGCAATGCGATGGCTTCATCAAGGGCATTTGTGTGTAAACTTTGAGTTCCTCCAAAAACAGCTGCAGCAGCTTCAATACAGGTACGAGTTACATTATTGAAAGGATCTTGTTCTGTTAAGCTCCATCCGCTAGTTTGGCAGTGAGTCCTTAAAGTTAATGATTTTGGATTTTTAGGGTTAAACTCACTAATCATTTTAGCCCATAACATCCGTGCCGCTCTTAATTTGGCAATTTCCATAAAATGATTCATACCAATTCCCCAAAAAAATGATAAACGTGGTGCAAAGTCATCTATTTTCAGCCCTGAGTTTAATCCATTTCGGACATACTCTAAACCGTTTGCTAAGGTGTAAGCCAATTCAATATCAGCTGTGGCGCCGGCTTCTTGCATGTGATAGCCAGAAATACTGATGCTGTTAAACTTGGGCATGTACTCACTTGTGTATTTAAAAATATCAGATATTATTTTCATCGAATCTACTGGTGGATATATGTATGTATTTCTAACCATAAACTCCTTTAAAATATCATTTTGAATTGTACCACTTAAATCTTCTAGTTTAACTCCCTGTTCTTGGGCAGCTACAATATAAAATGCCATTATTGGCAATACAGCTCCATTCATAGTCATTGAAACACTCATTTGGTCCAATGGGATATCCTTAAACAGTAGCTTCATGTCTTCAACTGAATCGATAGCTACCCCAGCTTTACCTACATCTCCAACTACACGGTCATGGTCACTATCATACCCTCTGTGTGTTGGAAGATCAAATGCCACTGATAGACCTTTTTGTCCAGCTTTTAAATTTCTCTTGTAAAAAGCATTGCTCTCTTCAGCTGTCGAGAATCCGGCATATTGGCGAATTGTCCATGGACGTTGAACATACATAGTACTGTAAGGTCCTCTTAGGAAAGGAGTATTTCCTGCTGGAAAATCCAAATGTTTTAAATTTTTTATATCCTTGACACTATAATGAGATTTGATATTAATAGTTTCAGCAGTTTTAAAAAGATCTTTTTTAGTGTTTTTTGACTTAACACCTTCTAAAATTATATGTTGGATATTTTTCCTACTCATTATTTAGCCTTTTTATTTCCAACTCTTCTGCAATTCTCTTTGGAATTATTGGCTCCAGAATTGTTTTTCTAACTTTTTGTTTTAAGAAAGGGTACAATTCCAGCTGATTTTTCATTATTTCATCAAAATTTTGTTGAAAATGTGTCCCTAAAAGTCCTTCGCTTCCTTCATCATATGAAAGTTGTTCTTGAATTGCATGAGATTTAATTTTTTGCTGAATTACACCTTTTTTCAATAGTTTTAAGTAGCCTCCTTCTTTTTCTATATTTTTAAATAAGTTCAAAGCCTTTTGAGCAAGACTGTTGGTAAGTGACTCAATAAAATAAACTCCTTCAGTTGGATTTGAAACAACATCAAAATAACTTTCATTTTTAAGAATTAATAATTGATTTCTAGAAAGTCGATCTCCAAACTCATTGTTTTTATGGTAAAGGCTATCATAGGCTGAATTAATTATAGTATCTGAACTGCCCAAGATAGCGCTCATGCATTCAGTGGTAGTTCGCATCATATTAGTGTTGTAGTCGTATATTGTTTTGTTGCGCCTAGTTGGTTGAGTAATTATATGGCAGTTTATTGAAACTCCATACTCTTTGGTTAAACTTTGCCACAATAGTCTTAAAGCTTGGAGTTTTGAAATTTCAAAAAAGTAATTGCTTCCAACTGAAACTTTAAATACAATAGATTTTATAAGCTTAAGATCTAATAAATTTAAATATTCGTTAGCTTGGGATAGGGTATAGGCTAATTGTTGTATTATACTACTTCCTGCATTTTGAAATAATCCTAAATCAACTGAAATAACTCCTTTAAGGTTATTTCCAGAAACAAGAATTTTATTTAGATTTTTTATATCAGATTTTATGTTTTCAAACCAGTTTCCTGATTTGGAAAGCTGTCTAATTGGATCGTTTAGAATATAAAATATTGAATTTTTGTTGTGTGAATATTGTTGTAATATCCTTGTAAAATCATCTGAAATAAATAAAGTCTCAAAGTAAATAGTAATAATACTTAAATCGATATTAACTAAAAGCGATTCTAAAGACTTTAGTTCTTTGGGGATTATAAAATATAGAGTTTCAATTCCATTTTCAATAAGATTTAAGGCATGTAAATTACTTTTTTCAACGGAGTTAACAAAAATAGTATCACCAATTTTCCATTCGGAAGAATTGTATTCTATTTTGGGAGATTTAGAAAAGGAGTTTGAATGGTAAAATGGTTTTACGTCAATTCCATCAAGGGATTTCCATACCAATGTGTCATTAAAATCTTTTCCTTGTAGTTCAAATTGAATTCTTTGTTTCCACTGTTTTTCAGAAGTTGGTTCAAAATTTTCAAAAAGAGATGTTTTACTCATTAGTTGAGTCTTTTAAACTATCCTGGTCTTCAATTAGATAAATGACTTCATTATCTTTTTTCATTTTATAATGTTCTCGAGCATATTTTTCTATACCATCACTAGTATTCAATTTCTTTATTTCATTTTTATCTTTTGCTATTTCAGTTGAATAAAATTCAATTTTTGAATTTAGCGTATTAATATCCTTATTTAGTTCTGAGTGTATCAACCATGAATTCGTATCAAATATTGACATCCAAATTATAAATGCAATCAAGATTAGTGTATAAACACTCTTTAACGGTTTAAGCAGCACTAATAATTTTTTGTTTTTTTTTAGCATTAGAGTTGATCGTTAATAATTGACTTTACAACGTTTACAGCGACCGAGTTGTAGTTATTATTAGGAATTATGATGTCAGCGTAGGCTTTCATTGGTTCAATGAACTGTTGATGCATAGGTTTAAGGGTAGTTTGGTAGCGATCCAATACTTCATCTAAATCACGCCCTCTTTCTGCCATATCCCTTTTTAACCTTCTTATTAAACGTTCGTCACTATCTGCATGAACAAATATTTTAACATCTAGAATAGTTCTTAATTGTGTATTTGATAAAATTAATATTCCTTCTACAATAATTACTTTTTTAGGCTCAGTCAAAGTTGTATCTCCTGTGCGGTTATGTGTTTTAAATGAATATACTGGCTGATTTATACTTTTACCTTTTTTAAGGTCTTTTAAATGAGTTTCAAGTAGCTGAAAATCAATGGATTGTGGGTGGTCAAAGTTGATCTTACAACGATCTTCAAAAGATAAGTGAGAGGTGTCTTTATAATAAGAATCTTGAGAAATTACTTGTACCTCTCCTTTTGGAAATTCTGAAATAATTTGATTTACAACGGTAGTTTTTCCACTACCAGTTCCCCCTCCAATTCCAATAATTAGCATAAGTCTAGTATTTCAGTTTTAACAAAGTTAAGATTATTTTATTGGTTTTGGATTATTCAATCATAATTTGATTTGTTAGTCATGATTTTAAAATTACAATGTTGATAACTTAAGGTTTGATTATTGTTTAAAACTATTATTTTTGTAAACTAAATATTTAAAATATGTCTGATATTATTGAATCTGTAAAATGTATGATTATTGGCTCAGGTCCTGCTGGATATACAGCTGCTATTTATGCCGCTAGAGCTAATATGTTTCCTGTTTTATATCAAGGAACTCAACCCGGTGGACAATTAACTACTACTAATGATGTTGAAAATTTTCCGGGATATCCTGATGGTATTACCGGACCAGCAATGATGATGGAACTTCAGGCCCAGGCTAAGAGGTTTGGTACTGACGTAAGAGATGGCTGGGTGACCAAGGTTGATTTTTCAGGTCCAGTTCATAAAGTATGGATCAACGATACTAAAGAAATTCATTGTGAAACTGTAATTATTTCTACGGGAGCTAGTGCAAAATATTTAGGATTACAGTCTGAACAAAAATATCTTAAATTAGGCGGAGGTGTATCTGCATGTGCAGTGTGTGACGGGTTTTTCTATAGAAATCAGGAAGTAGTTATTGTTGGAGCCGGAGATTCAGCTTGTGAAGAAGCACATTATTTATCTAAGCTGTGTACTAAAGTGACAATGCTAGTTAGGCGTGACGAGTTTAGGGCTTCTAAAATCATGGCAAACCGTGTTAAAAACACCGCGAATATTACTATTTTGTTCAACACAGAAACTGAAGAAGTTTTAGGAGACGGTCAGGTGGTAACGGGTGTAAGAGCAAAAAATAAATTATCTAATGAAATAATTGATATTTCTGCTACAGGATTCTTTGTTGCTATTGGTCACAAGCCTAACACGGATATTTTTAATGCTTTTCTAAAACTAGACGAAACAGGCTACATAATTAATAAGCCAGGAACTTCAAAGACAAACGTTAATGGCATTTTTGTAAGTGGCGATGCTGCAGATCATGTATATAGACAAGCTATTACTGCTGCGGGTACCGGGTGTATGGCTGCATTAGATGCTGAACGTTATTTAGCTTCCAGAGAAGGATAGTTATCGTAATTCAGCTCCTAGTTCTGATTCAAAACGTTTTTGAATTTTTAACATTATTTTATCAATTTGAGAATCTTTAAGAGTCTGCTTATTGTCCTGAAGCGTGAAGCTTATGGCATAACTTTTTTTACCTTTTGCTAATTTATCTCCTGTATAAACATCGAATAGATTTACATCTTTTAAATAGTTGTTTTCAGTTTGTTTTGCTAGTTTATATAAATTCTCAAAAGTAATTTCTTCATCGATTAATAATGAAAGATCACGTTTAACTTCAGGATACTTTGAGATGTCTTTGAACTTAATTGTGTTCTGATTAATTACTTTTATTAAATTATCCCAGTTAAAGTTAGCACAAAAAACTTTTTGTGAGATTCCAAAAGGGGTGAGCGCAATGGTTTTTAAACTCCCAAATTCTACAATTGAGTGTTTTCCTACGTTTAATTGCTGACCTTCATTCAAAATATCATTAGATAATGGGAAGCTTTTAAATTTTTTTATACCTAAACGATCTAAAACAGCTTTAACAATTCCTTTTAAGTAGAAATAATCAACCTCTGTTTTGTTAGAATTCCAACTTTTTTCAGACTTATTTCCTGTTAATAGAATGGATAAGTGATTAAATTCCTCTTTTCGCTCATCAAAATTATGGTAAGTTTTTCCAAATTCAAAAAGCTTTAGGTCAAGTTGTTGTCGGTTAATATTAAAGGCTAAAGTTTCTAATCCTGAAAAAATTAAAGACTGACGCATTATAGACAAGTCATTACTTAAAGGGTTTAATATTTTGACATTGTTAACAGGGTCTAATTGTTTACTAATTAACTTGTATTTGTCAGTGGTGAGGGAATTAGTCATAATCTCATGAAAGCCTTGACCTACAAGTTGATTTGCGACAATATTTTCAATTTTGTGGTTTTCAAATTTAGAAGTATTTGAAATAGACGCATTTAATTTATTTGTTATTCCAATGTTATTGTATCCATATACTCTTAAAATTTCTTCAATTACATCTACTTCTCTTTGCACATCATTCCTGTATGCTGGTATAGTAAGTCCTAATCCGGTTTCAGTGATATTATTGACTTTAATTTCTAAAGCACTTAGAATACTTTTTATCTTTTCTTTAGGGATTTCTTGTCCTATTAATTTGTTTGTTTTATCAAAACTTAAAAATACTTGAGGGTCTTCAATCTTGTTGGGGTATTCATCAATTAAATCACTAGATATTTTACCTCCAGCAATCTCTGTAATTAACAAGGCTGCTCTTTTAAGTGCGTATTTAGTTATGTTAGGATCAATGCCACGTTCAAATCTAAATGAAGCATCAGTATTTAAAGCGTGTCTTTTAGCAGTTTTACGAATGCTTATTGGATTGAAATATGCGCTTTCTAAAAATATTGAAGACGTACTTTCCGAAATCCCAGAGTTTTCCCCACCAAAAACACCTGCAATACATAAAGGTTTATCTTGGTCACAAATCATTAAATCATCGTGGTGTAAAATACGTTCAACCCCGTCCAAAGTAACAAATTTTGTTCCTGACTTTACAGTCTTAATATTAATTTTATTACCATTAATTTTATCGGCATCAAAGGCATGAAGTGGTTGACCTAAATCGTGCAATACATAGTTCGTTGCATCTACAATATTATTAATGGGGCTTAATCCTATAGATTTAAGTCGATTCTGCAACCATGCCGGTGAATCTTTGACAACAATATTTGAAATGGTTAATCCACAATATCTTGGAGCTTTAATTTTATCATCAACATTTATATCGATTTTCAGTCCTCTGTTTTCGACGTGAAACCCAGAAACTGAAGGGCTTATTAACTTTGTATTGGTCCCGTATTGCGAAAGCCCAGCCATAATATCTCGTGCGGTTCCGTAATGACTCATCGCATCTGATCGGTTTGGAGTAAGTCCAATTTCGAAAACAATGTCATCTTCAACATTGTAATGATCTGCTATTGCAGTTCCAATATCTAATGCCTCATCTAATATCATGATTCCTTCGTGGGATTTACCTAATCCTATTTCATCCTCAGCACACAACATTCCGTGGCTTTCTTCCCCTCTTATCTTACTTTTTTTTATGGTCCAAGCCTCTCCTTCATTAGTGTACAAAGTAGTTCCAATTTTAGCTACTGCTACTTTTTGGCCTTTTGTAACATTAGGAGCGCCACAAACAATGTTTAGTGGAGTTTTTTCACCAATATCAATTGTTGTGATTTTTAATTTATCAGCATTTGGATGCTGTTCACATGTTAGTACATGTCCAACGACGATGCCTTTTAATCCCCCCTTTATAGATTGAAAAACATCTAAACCTTCAACTTCAAGTCCTAAGTTAGTAAGAAGCTCTGAGGTTTTCTCAGCACTCCAGTCAATTTTTATAAATTGTTTTAACCAGTTATATGATATCTTCATTGTTAGATGTTAAAGCTTTAAAGCAAATATAAAATAAAGCTATTAGCTATCAAATAAAAAGCCCAACCAAAACGGTGGGCTTTAATAAATACTTTTATTTAGTTTTATTGACCAGAAAGAGCTTTCATTTCACTTTCAATCATTTCATAGAATTGATCAATTTTTGGCATTACAACAACACGTGTTCTTCTGTTTTTTGCTCTGCCAAGAGCTGTATCATTATCAGTTAAAGGAACATAACTACTTCTTCCTGCGGCAATTAATTGTGCTGGATTAACCCCCATTATTTGCAGTTCTCTTATGATAGAAGTTGAGCGCTTGACACTAAGGTCCCAGTTGTCAACTAAGATTCCGTTTGAGTAAGATTGACTATCTGTATGACCTTCAATCATGGCCTCGAAATTTGGCTTGTCAGAAATTACTTTAGCAACCTTTGCTAAAACACTTTTAGCCTTTTCAGTCACAATAAAACTACCACTTTTAAATAGTAATTTATCTGCAATTGAGATAAAAACTACTCCTTTCTCAACATTGATTTCAATATCTGGATCATCAATTCCTACAGATTTTTTCAAACTAGATACAATAGCAAGGGTCACACTGTCTTTTTTGGAAATTGCATCTTGCAGGCGATTGATTTTTGAATCTCTCTCTTGTAAGCTTTCAAGAGTTTTTTCTAGGTTGTCTGCGCCTTTTGCAGTCAACAGAGTTATTTCTTTTGTACTAGTAATTAATGCATCATTTGTTTTTCTAAGGTCGGCTAATTGATCCTTTAATGCGCTTAAACTAGCATTTGCAACAGCTTTATCAGATAAACAACTATTTAATTTTACTGTAGCTGTATTTAATAAATTTTCAGTGTTTTTTAATTTTTCTTGGGCAGCCACTAATTCTTTCTTGGTCCCACATGAAACCAATACAATTGATGTGGATAATAATAATGTATAAATTTTATTCATCTTAATAATTTAAATTACAAAAAAGTAAAATTATAAAATAATTACTTTATAAGTTGCCTTTTCAGCTATTTATTTATGCAATTTACTGTAGTGTTTAATTTTAAGCACAAAATATGACCAAACTATTGAAGGGTGTAGGTTTTCCGGTTTTGATGTTTTAATTGTTTGCCTCCTGAGTTTTATAAGTCTTGGAAGCGCTTGGTAAAAATTCAAGTGTGCTTTGACAATTGCAAATGTGTGATTAAGTTCCCCTTGAAATAAAAACTTTAACCCTGCTATTCCATCCAATAATAATCGGAGATAAATTACAGTAATTAGTTGATGTTGAGTGTTTTTAACTAATGAATACAGGCTATTTCTAAAGTTTAAGTATGTTTTTTTAGGATTAGAATTATTTAAACTAGCGCCTCCAACATGATACACTGTTGAATTCCCTATATATTCAATTCTATATCCTTTATTTTTTGCACGCCAACACAGATCAATTTCTTCCATATGCGCAAAAAATGTATTGTCGAACCCTCCTAAATGTTTGTAGCAAGCAGCGGTGATAAAAAAACAAGCACCAGAGGCCCAAAATATTTCTGTTCGGTCATTATATTGCCCTTTGTCTTCTTCAATACTGTTAAAAACACGACCTCTACAGTAGGGATAACCTAACTTGTCAATAAAGCCACCCCCTGCACCAGCATATTCAAAGTAGTTTTTCTTTTTGTAATCTAATATCTTTGGTTGAATTATATGAGTATTGTTTTCATTTTTAAAAACATCCATTATTGGAGATATCCAGTTTTTTGTGACTTCTACATCAGAGTTTAACAAACAATATACGTCTGCATTAATTTGCTTTAAACTCTCGTTATATCCCGCCGCAAATCCAAGATTATGTTTAAGTTGAATACAATTTATATGAGGATAATTTAATTCTAAAAACTTTACTGAAGAATCGGTAGAAGCATTGTCAACAACATAGATTTCATTATTTGAAGAGTGTTTAATAACAGATGGCAGAAAAGCCTTTAATAGTTCCTTTCCGTTCCAATTAAGTATTACTATAGCTAGTTTCAAATCTTTTTTTTAACATAACTCGGAAGTTCCTTAAAAAAATTATAGATACCCAAGTTATGATCCATGGTACAAAAATAATGATTTAATCCATTGGTAACCATCAAACATGATGCTTTTAGTGCTAAATTATATCTAGCTATTTGGTCAAAAGCTGACTGTGATATTTTCACTCTTGGAGCTTTACATTCAACAATAAGATAAATACTGCCATCAGAGTTGTAAACTACAATATCATATCGTTTGTTAAGCCCATTTATCTGGACAACCTTTTCAACATTAATTAAGCTAACGGGGAAATTCTTTTCATTAATCAAAAATTGAATACAATGTTGTCGTACCCATTCTTCTGGTTGAAGTACAACAAATTTTTTACGAATAACATCAAAAATATGAGTATTATTTTCGCTATTTTTGATCCTGAATTTATATGACGGAAAATTTAAATTTTTCACATTACAAATTTGGTAATTTTTTTTGAATGAATTCTATTAACCAACTAATATCTGATATTAAAAAAAATAAGTTTGCACCTATCTATTTTTTAATGGGAGATGAAACTTATTATATTGATATGATTTCTGACCATATTGAGTCACATGTTCTTACTGACCAAGAGAAGGGCTTTAATCAGGTTGTTTTGTATGGTAAAGATGTTTCAGTTCAAGACATAATATCCCATGCAAAACGCTACCCGATGATGGCTGATCGACAAGTAGTCATTGTTAAAGAAGCACAAAACCTTACAAAAACAATTGAACAGCTAGTCGATTACGTCAAGAATCCACAACTATCAACTGTTTTGGTGTTTAACTATAAATACAAGACATTAGATAAGAGAAAGGCCCTCTATAAATCGTTATCAAAATCAGCTATTGTTTTTGATAGTAAAAAAATATATGAAGACAAGGTTCCAGCTTGGATTCAGAATTTTTTAAAATCTAAGCTCATAACAATTACTCCCAAAGCAGCTCTTATGTTGACTGAGTTTTTAGGTAATGACTTAAGTAAAATTTCAAACGAACTTAATAAATTAGAAATTGTTATAGGAGTTGAAAAGTTAATTACACCTGAAATAATTGAGCAAAATATAGGCATATCCAAAGATTTTAATAATTTTGAACTACAAAAATCAATAGGTAATTTAGATCATGTTAAAGCATATAAGATTGTAAATTATTTTGCACAAAATCCCAAACAACACCCATTTGTATTGACAATTTCAATTTTGTACTTGTACTTCACAAAATTAATGACATTACACACGGTTGGTGTAAAGAATCCTACAGCATTATCAAAAGCTTTAGGAGTAAATCCTTATTTTGTTGGTGAGTATATTGCTGTTTCAAAAAATTTCCCAATGAAACGTATAAGCGGAGTTTTTGAAACACTACGTATGTATGATATCAAAAGTAAAGGAGTTGATGCTAACTTAGGGCACAAAGACTTATACAACGAACTTATTTACAATATTCTTAAATAATCAAAAATAAATTAACAATTTTATTTTGAATTATTTATTATTTTAATGAGATACAAAAAATTTCAAGACTTAGAGTAGAGTTGCTTTTTTGCAAATATTGCAGCCCCTATTATACCAGCATTATTTTTTAACTCTGCTGCTTTTAGTGGAGTTTTAATAGTTATATAGTCTTTAAATTTATTCATCTTTTTACTTACACCTCCTCCAATTATTATTAGGTCTGGATTAAATGTTTTTTCAACATGTTTTAAAAAAAAATTAACCCGTTTACCCCAAGACTTAAAGCTCCATTCCTCTCGTTTTCTAGCAGAATCTGCAGCAAAATATTCCATTATATCTCCTTTTCGACCATATAGCCTTCCTAGTTCAAAATTAGAAAGTAGCTGTCCGTTAAAAAACACCCCAGATCCTATTCCAGTCCCTAATGTTATCGTTATAACCAGCCCCATTTTATCTTTACCAACTCCAAACTCCATTACACCCATAGCAGCAGCATCAGCATCATTGACCACGTAATAGTTATTGTTTGTTTTACTTTTAAATAGATTGTCTACTTGAGTAAATTTCCATGAAGGATCTAGATTACCAAAATGCATCGCTTTTCCATTCTTTATAATAGTCGGGAATGATACTCCTATCTCTCCTTTCCATTCAAATTCTTTGATAAATTCTATCATAGTGTTTGATACATTTTCAGGAGTTGCTGGTTTTGGAGTTGGAATTCGTAACCTTTCACTTGTTAGTTCACCCGTTATGGTGTCTACAATAGCTCCTTTTATACCAGTTCCTCCAATATCTATTCCTAATATTTCCATTTCTATGTTGTTAATATTGATTCTGAAGTTCTTTAAGTCTTTCTCGGAAATCAAATTGTAAGTCCTCGTGCAATTTGATTATTTTTTTTTCTATGTTTTCAATTTGTTTTAGAAATATATTTGTCAAAGTAACATTATTTCCTATGGAGGGTTTAAGTATTTTTAGTTTGTAACAATAATATAGTAGTAGTTCAACTTCTGTTTCTTTACTGTTTGAATACCGTGCATATTTTTTTAATGAACGTAAAATTTTACGTACACTTTTTTTTATGTAAAAATAACTGTTAGTATTTATTTCTTTAAATAATTGATCTACTTCTTCTTTAATTGCCTCTACATAAAAAGCTTCATCTTCAGATTCAAATAACAAATAGGTAAGTAGTTCTTTGTTCTCAATTTTGAAACGTGCAAGTCTTAAACATAATTCCCTTAAATAGTCTTCATTTAAAGTTTCTAATTCTTTTCTGAGTTGTATGACTGTAGCCGCTTTCATAATTCTTGTAATAATACAATTTTTTTAAGAAAAAATATAAATTGATAAGTTAATCATTGATGTCTAGCCTGTTTGCAAGTTTCTTTTTTTATTTAAGTTATTAATGTGATGTTTTCTTGATTTGATTAATTCAATAATTGTATTTTTGTTTACTTATTATGGATTCAATTACTCAAATAGTATTAGGTGCGGCTTGCGGTGAAACCGTGCTTGGAAAAAAAATAGGTAATCGTGCATTGCTTTTTGGTGCAATAGGGGGTACCATCCCCGATTTAGATGTGTTTATTGGTAAAATAATTTACGATAGCGAAATTGATTCTATGGCATTTCATAGAGGATTTATGCACTCATTTCTGTTTGCTATTTTAGCTGCCTTTATATTTGGGTTTTTGATTTTCAGGGTTTATAATCGTGGAAAGCGTTTAGGCATGACAACTCAAAAGGAGTGGATTTGGTTGTTTTTCGCATCAATTTTTACTCACCCAATTTTAGATTCTTTTACTGCTTATGGTACCCAGTTGTTTGCACCTTTTTCAAATTACAGAGTAGCTTTTAATAACATATCGGTTGCAGACCCAATATATACACTTCCTTTTTTAATATCGTTAATAGTGGTTATGTTTTTTAAAAGAACTTCAACAAAACGTCGGCTATTTTTAAAGATTGGTTTAGGAGTTAGTTCTCTGTATATGATGTTAACACTGGTTAATAAATATTATGTTAATGGAATTTATAAGCAAGCTTTAGTAGATAAGAACATTGATTATTTGCGTTTTCAAACTCAACCTACAATTTTAAATAATTTTCTTTGGTACGGAATAGCTGAAACAGAAGATGCTTACTTTGTTGGATTTTATTCAATTTTGGATACTAAACCAATTATAAGTCGATGGCATAAACTGCCAAAGAATCATAACTTGATAGATGAAAAGACTAAAGATTTAGAAACTCTTGCTTGGTTTAGTGGTGGGTACTATAATTTGAGTGAAACAGCAGATTCTAAAACTTATTTATTTAAAGATCTAAGGTATCCATTAATGGATGAAGAAGATCCTAACTCAACCATTTTTAAATTTACAATCTCCAAAACAGGGGACCGTTGGGAAGCTGCTCCTTTTTATACTCCTGATGTCAGCACAGGTTCTTTAAATTCTTTTTGGGCTCGGCTTAAAGGAATTTAAGTAATTACTCCAATTTTTTGCATGCAATCTTTCATTTTATTGTAAGTACGTTGGATATCATTATCTAATCCAACTGAAAACCGAACAAGCCCATCAGATAATCCCATTTCTTTTTGCTCATTTTCCGGTATCTCAGAAGAGGTTGAGCTTCCTGGTGCGCTAAATAAGGTTTTGTAAAACCCTAAGCTTACCGCTAAGTATCCTAAGTTTTCTTTTTGCATTAACTCCATTAACGCATTCGCTTTTTTTAAGTTGCCAGCATCTATGGTCATCATTCCACCAAATCCATATTCAGTATTCATCATGCTTTTGAAAATTGTATGCGAGGGATGAGATTTTAACCCTGGATAGACAGTTTTTACGCCGTCGTTTTCAAATTTCTGGGCCAAGTACATTGCGTTTATGCTATGTTGTTTGATTCGTATGTGAAGAGTTCTAAGGTTTTTTAGTATTGAAGAAGCTCGAAGACTATCCATAGTAGCGCCAAATAACATAGCAGCCCCATCTATAACACTTCTTAAACTGTCTATCATTTCATGTGTTCCGCAAACAACGCCACCAACTGTATCGCTAGAACCATTAATGAATTTGGTTAAACTATGTATAACTATGTCCGCTCCAAGCTCTTTGGGAGATATAGACAGTGGTGAAAACGTGTTGTCTATAACTAGTTTTAAGTTGTATTTTTTAGCGAGTTTAGCTAGGCTTGGGATGTCTGCCACTTCTAATAACGGATTGCTTA
>UPTG01001325.1_pt1 | contig 18378 bp, 17 predicted proteins | sample 2160121 | NCBI WGS metagenome assembly UPTG01 (sample SAMN06266255, study PRJEB28933) | marine metagenome | isolation source: Columbia River Estuary | place: USA:Columbia River Estuary, USA | collected 2014-07-27
GCTTACTTCTTGTGTAATATTTAATGATCTGTATTTATAACAATAAAACTCTTTGTAGTTAATACCATTTCTTAAATGCCTATAAAAAACTGGTCCTTTCGACTCTAATTTAATGATAATAAATAATAATATTGAAAGCCAAGAAAGAACAAAAACTATAACTAATAATGAAAATACAATATCAAAAGTGCGCTTCACAAATTTATTAAAATGATTATTTAAGGCTGTTTCTTGAATTGACAAAACAGGTAAGTAGTCATAATAATTTGTGTTAAGACGTTTTGTGAAAAGGTTTGAATTGTCACTAGGAACGAACTTTAAATTACAACGGCTAAGGCTTGCGTATTTTACATAATCGTTAATTTGTTTTTTGGTTAACTCATCAATTCCACAATAAATTTCGTCAATATTGTGGTTTTTTTTTAAAAATTTAAAGCTATCATTAATTGTACCTGTGACGTTCTTTTCTCCTGAATTATTAAAAACGGCTTTTACTCTATAGCCCAACTCTTTCTTCTTAAGAAAAAGGTTTTTAAGTTGTAACACACTAGTTCCATTTCCGATAATTATAACTTCCCTCAAATTTCCCCTCAAATAAAAACGAAAGGATTTTAATATATAGAAACTTAATAATTTTATAATCCCTATACTTATAAGTGAATAACATAAATAATTTGAAACTACAAATGCCTGCACACTTATACTTCTAAAAATACCGATAAATGAAAAAACAATAACTGAAAATGCTAAAAATTGTTTAATCAAAAGAGATAAAATATTTACAACAGAAGTATATCTATATACATTATAAAATTTGAATAAAAATGCAGATAAGAGCCATAGAATTATGGAATATATTATAAATAGAAGATGCTTGTCATTAAATAATTTTGTTGAAAAAAAATAAAGATTAGATTCATTAAAATTTAAGAAATAAAATGCTAAAAAATTTAAAACGAATAGATCATAAACTATTAATACAGGTCTTAATAGCCATGAAAACCTGCCGCGCTCAAATTCCATAAGTTAATTAGTTTTACTTGCTAATATAGCTAGAAAAATCTTTATGCTCGCTTTTATACAATTCGTCTTCAGTTAAGCTTTTAAAATAATCAAATGTAATTTTCATACCCTCTTCTCGGCCTACTTTAGGCTCCCATCCTAATAATTTTTTCGCAAGAGAAATATCTGGCTGCCTTTGCATTGGATCGTTTACAGGTAAATCTTTGTAAATTACTTTTTGAGTGGTCCCCGTTAATTTTATTATTTCTTCTGCAAAATCACTAATCGATATTTCATGAGGGTTTCCAATGTTAACCGGTTCTGCATAATCACTTAAAAGGAGTTTGTATATTCCATCAACTTCATCATCAACATAACAAAACGATCGAGTTTGAGATCCATCTCCAAAAACAGTTAAATCTTCTCCTCGTAAAGCTTGCCCCATAAATGCAGGGATTACTCTACCATCATTTAACCGCATCCTTGGACCGTAGGTGTTAAATATACGTACAATTCTCGTCTCAATACCATGAAAACGATGGTACGCCATAGTTATAGACTCTTGAAATCGTTTTGCTTCATCATAAACACCTCTCGGGCCAATAGTATTCACATTTCCATAATAGTCTTCGGTTTGTGGATGCACCAATGGGTCACCATATATCTCGGATGTGGACGCAATTAAAACTCTTGCATTCTTAGCTTTTGCTAAACCTAATAAGTTATGAATCCCTAAAGATCCTACTTTTAAGGTTTGAATAGGTATTTTTAGGTAATCTATTGGGCTCGCTGGTGAGGCAAAATGGAGTATGTAATCAATAGCACCTTCAACATCAATATATTCCGTTACATCGTGCTCCATAAAACTAAAATTGGAGTTGTTTTCTAGATGCTCTATGTTTTTTTTATCACCTGTAATGAAATTATCCATGCCAATAACGTGGTAACCTTCTTTAATAAATTTATCACATAAATGGGACCCTAAAAACCCTGCTGCTCCCGTAATTAATACCTTCTTTTTATTTTTCATAGCATAAATTATTAAGTTGATTAATAAACTTATTCAAAACTTTATCTTTAGAATATTTTTCTTCAACATACGCTTTAGCATTCTCCCCCAATTCTAAACACATCTTTTTATTGCCTTTTAATAGAATAATTTTATTTATGATATGTTCTATTGATTTTCCATCAAAATAAAATCCGCCTTCTGAATCTTTAAACACTGTTGCTACTTCGCTCTTCAAATTCCCAGTAACAATTGATGGTTTAGCGCTCGCCATCATACCTAATATTTTTGATGGCATTACCGTATCAATAACATCTGTTTTTTGAAATAAGATATGCAAATCAGCTCCAGACAATAATGACGGTAACTCGTCATAAGGAACCAAATTATAATGCTTTACAAAAGTATAGTTTTTTATTTTTTGTAATAGATTTTCTTTTTCAGCACCTTCACCAACAACTATAACTTCAACATTATCAATTTCTTTTAACTGATTTAAAAACTCAATAAAAAACACCCAATCTTGTTTCGCTCCAATATTTCCCGAATATAAAATTTTAAACGAAGCAGTGCTTAAATATTTATGCGTTTCTAATTTTGGGTTACTGAATTTCCCTACATCAATCCAATTTGTAAGATAATACGTTTCGGTACTGGTCTTTGTCTTCAATTTGTTAATCATTCCATAACTTATAGTTGAAACTAAGTCTGCTTTCTTCAAAACAAACCGTTCTACTTTTTGTAATAAGTTAATAACGAATTTTTTATTTCCTTCTAGAAGCCCAGAATCAATAGCTGCATCAAATTCAAAATCTTGAATGTGCACCCAATGTTTAGATTTATATCTCCTTTTCAAGAACCAGCCTAACAAAGCTGAAGTTGTAAATGGGATTATGGATATAACTATATCTGGCTTACCTAATTTAAAAAGATTAATAAAATTTCCAAAGGTGAAACTGGTTAAATGGATGATTCTTTTTATAAATGTAGGGTCTTCGGGAACATATTGCTTACTTCTGTAAACTTTCACATCATTTATGGTCTCTTTTACTAAATAGTTTTTTGATTTATAATCATCCCTTATTTCCCATTGCGGATAATAAGGAAAACCTGTAATTACCGTAACGTCAAACCCTTTAGCAACTAGATATTCTGCTTTTTCTGTAGTATATAAACCAATAGCACTATCTTCAGGATAATAGTTAATACCAATAATTACAATTTTATTGCTCAATCTTTCTTTTCTTTATAAATCTCACAGGAGACCCAACGTATACTGAATTAGATTCTAAGTCTTTTATTACTGTACTTCTTGCTCCTATAACTGCTCCGTTATTAATGGTTACTCCTGGTGACACAAAAACATCTGTTGCTAACCAGCATTCATCTCCAATTATTATCTTTTTTCCCAATATAGGAAAGTCAGCTTTCGTATAGTCGTGAGTACCTGTGCAAATGTAACTCTTTTGAGAAATCACAGTATTATTACCAATAATAATATCTCCTAAACTATATAAAACAACCTCATCACCAATCCAACTATAGTCACCAATTTTAACTTTCCAAGGGTATGTAATTTGAGCACTTGGTCTTATAATAACACCTTTACCTATTTCGGCTCCAAAACATCTTAGTAAAAATCGACGCCATCCATACATAACCTGAGGAGATAACTTAAAAAGACTAGCCTGAACTATCCACCATATTTGAACAGTAATTGCTGATTTACCCCTAAACCCTTCGGGGGTTTTGTACTCATCAAGTTTTTGATAATTACTCATGACTTATTTCCTTTTTATGCGGTAGAAACAAAAATAAATTAAAAAACAAAGCAGTTATAATTATTCCGTTTTGGCGCTCTAACAAGCTCTCAAATATAAAGCAAAATATAACATATAAGAAAACACAAAGAGCGCTTTTACTATTCCTTTTCTTAAGTTCAGAAAAAAAATATATTAATATACTTAAAAAACACGCTAAACCTATGTATCCAGATGACAATGCTATTTGCAAATACTGATTATGTGCATTATAACGATGTATTAAAGTCAGCTGTTGGTATCCGCTTTCTATTAAACTAGAGTCTAATAAGGTTTGAACACTGCCCAAACCATAACCAAAAAAGGGTGACTCAAATGAAAGGTTTATAGAAATACGCCACAGGATGCTTCTGATTCCTGTTGAAGTCTCTGGGTTATTTATAAACTGACCTAAGTTTATAATTTCTTTAAACCTAGTGAAAAGAAAATTATTAAATAAAAAAGACACTCCAATAGCTATTAATAGACCTATAAAAGTATATATAAGAGCATTTCTGTTTAAGAGTCTTTTTGAATTAGAAATTAACATAATAATCAAAATCATTAGAAGACTTATTATGTTTCCTTTTCTTGATAAAAAAAGTAACGTAAAAAAAATTGTTATGAAAAGAAATATATTTAATAAAGATTTTTTGTTTTTAAAAAGCAATAATATTAAAGCGATACCACAGTAAAGAGAGATGTAAATTGGATGATCTTCATACCCCCAAAACTCATTAGATATATATGAGTATACATATAATATATCTGACGAGTTTAAAGATTTACAATAAATAAAGATAACAAAGCAAAGTAAAGCACAAGAAATCGTATAGACTTGAATGAAAACATCTGTTAACCTCGCATAAATAGCTTTAGGCACCATTCCAAAGCTTATTGGTAAAGCTAAAAAAGGAGATAAACGAATTAACAACTTAATAGCACGTTCAATATCTGTTGAGTAGAACGCACTTGCAATAAATAGAAAAAAAATAGACGTACTTATTATAATTTTTTTCCAATTTATCTCAGTCTTATTAATAAAATATAAATTAATTAAAGAGAAAAATAATAGTGGTAAAAGCAAAAAGGGTTTAACTATAAAGGGAACAATTGGAAATATACCTAATAGAGAAAAGGCTATCAAATAATAAGACTCTAATTTGTTTTTTGGCATGCTATTATTTAAAAAAAACGTATCTATACAGCTGTCTGCGTTAGCTATAATCAAGTTAGTAAACGAAAATTCTAAAGCTTTTACTAGTTGTTGGCATTAGTTATTTGTTTTTAAATATTCTAATGTAACTTTAGAAATTAATTCAGCAATTAAACCTCTTCAAAAATCCTCAAAATCCCCTGAACAAAGGCTTCTTCTGTATATAACTCTTGTGCTTGATTCATATTATAAACTCCTGTTTCTTTAACCCAAGTCAAATTATTAGATAAGTATTCCAGTTGATTAAGAACACTTAAAGTATCTCTCTTAGTAACAAATACCCCGTTTTTTTCTGAACATATATCAGGAATCCCTGCATGCTTTGTAGTCAATATTACATTTCCAAATCCCATTGCTTCTATAATTGAAATAGGTTGACCTTCCATACTGTAATACGTTGGTAAACAAAATACATTTCCCCAACTAAGAAGTTCTGTTTTAGCTTCTTTTTGTACGACTCCAATATATTCAAGATTTTCAATATTATCCATTTTATCAATTAAATCTTGACCATCTTTTGGAATATGTCCAGCTATTTTTGCCTTAAAAGGTATTTTGCTTTTATTTAATGTTTCTAATGCATCTAGTAGCTCCACAATACCCTTTTCTTTCATTAGATTACTTAAATATATAATTCTTAATTTATCAAGTTTCTTTATCTTTAAAACTTGTTCCTTTGGAATTATTAATGAATCTTGAATAAAATTGTGTTGAATAAATATTTTGTTGTCTGGCAAAAATCCTTCTAAAAGGTTTCTAAGTGATTTAGAAAGAACTATCCCGCCACTATAACTAGACAGTATGAATTTGCTAATACGCTTCTTAAAAGCACTCATGTCTTCGTAAGAACGTTTTAAAAAGCCTCCTTTAACATGCACAACCGTTTTTTTTCCTAATAGTCTAGAAAGTAGTACAAATGGAGCGTATTTAATTATACCAAAAAATGTTTGTCCAGTAGTACAATACACTATGTCTGCTCTGAAAACCTTATATAGACTAGCGTAATATTTAATAAAAGATAGTTTTCTAATATCCCAAGATCCCATTTCAGAATCTATTTTTTCACCCCCAGCTGTATTAACCGAATCTACTCTATACCCCCTTTTTATTAAGCCTTTACTTAATACGAAATTGGATAAACTAACACCAAAAAGAGGTGGAGGGAAAGGACCTAAAATTAGAATTTTCATATTTTTATTTTTGTTTTAGAAAATAGTTTTTGCATAAAAATAAAAATCATTGCGTAATATAAAAAGCGCACACAGGATCTTAAATTATATTCAAAACTATATGGAATAAAAGCAGATGTAAGTAAGAACAATATAAAACCAACAACTACTTTTTTATTTAAAAAAAACCTCTGAATTAGTCTCTCTGAGTAAGCAAAAAACATGCCTACGAAAAAATAGAAAAAAAAGGCAATATTTGGATAAGAAAAGATTTCACCTATGCCCGAAAAAGGAGCGTAAGGGTTTATACGTAAATCTTTATAAATTATATACCAATCTGTTAAAAATCCTGGTGATGGATTTAAACTCGTAATTAGATAATCATAGTTTAAAGGATAATTAACCAGCGTTTTAAATGTTGCAAAAACCCCAAAAACTAATGTGTAATAAACGTTAAAAAAAGTGTTTTTTAGAATCTCTGATGAACTTGAGAAAGGTAAATATAAATATGGCCCTAACCCATGATTTTCACTAAAACGCAAAGAAAGATTATATCCAAAAAAGAAAAGTATAATTGGCAATCCTAATACGATGTAAATAATTTTTTTCCTTTTATTAAGATAAAGTATAAAAATAACGAAAAAATAAACTAGTAAATATATCGTAGCCATCCTTGAACCAAAACCAATACAAAGGAGGGTTACAAACAAAGCTATTACTCTAGAAAGGCCTTTTTTCTCTTTAAACAATACAGCTCCTAAAAATATAAGAAACAGTAGAGAATATTCCAATAACATAAGCCCTCCTCTATTATAATCAACAGCATAACTATCTCTTATAAATAATTCCTTTCCATACAAAATACTAACTAAAAAAATGTCAACAACAATAAAGTATAATGATATAGTTACAAGATAATTAGTCTTTAATGGTGGAAGTTTAATTTTTATATCAAATCTAAAATCTTTGTTTTTACGAATATTAAACACATATTTATAAAAAAGAACACCAACTGAAAAATAGATTAGCATTCTAACAAATACCATTATCGAAACCCAGAACTCTTCATTATTAATTCTATCTAATTGTGCTATATTAAATTTCCAATCATAAGGCATCCAATAATGATAAGCTATTGAAAAAACAATAGATAGTAAGAAAAAAACATAAAAAAGAACAAGTGGAGAAAACAAGCTAAACTTGGTTCTTCTTTGCACTAAATACAAGCTTAATATTAAAAAGAACCAAATCATAGGAAAGAAGTTTTAATACTAATTTTAGATTTTACAATATAAGAAGCTATAGCCTGAAAGAAAAAATTTCCAACAGCAAAACCTATAGCCATGCCTAATGCACCAAAATTAATTGATAATACGACACCTAAACCTAATGATAGAAATATAATAATAAAATAGTATTTAACGTAATGCTTTATAAGACCACACATTTCAAGAACATTATCAGCTTGTCCAAAAAATGTAGACATAGTATATCCTAAAGAAATTATTATTAAAATAAAATATGAATCTACAAATTCAGGACCAAATAAACCTAAAATAAACTTTCCGAAAATTACTATGAATAAAAATATCCCAGAACTAACGACAAAACCCACACGTGTAGATCTTCTTATATCAATTTTAAGTTTCTCAGGCTCCAGAGCGTGTCTAGCAAAAACTGATGCATATGTCGATTTTAGAGCTTCTGTAACTATCATAATTAACATCGCTATCTTAAGTGATATGTCATATTGGGCAACTTCAGAAGGGTTGCATATTAATGATAAAAAAAAACGATCTCCCCAAAGAAAGAACACTGTAATATAGGACTTTAACAATAGGCCTTTATTGTATTTAAAAAAACTGTCTGGTATTTTTAGCTTGTTTAAATCTTCAGAAACTACAAAGGCTTTACTTGTCCAGAAAAAGGATATAATCCACAAAAATACAATAGCAATAAGATGCGCTATGAATATGGCATTAATGCTTTTATAGGAACATAAATAATATAATATGAGAAAAATAACCAAACTCAATAAAATTCGCCCCGCTATATTTAAAAAAGCAAATTGGATAATATTTGATATCCCTCTTAACTTGCCTGAATTTAATAGCACTTTTACATAAAATGGAACAGATAAAATAAATAAAATAATAGCAAAAGAGGAATCTAACACAGCATGATTAAAATATAAAAAAAATAATATAATAGATGAAATTAAAATAGAGAGGTAAATAACTTTGCGTTCCACCCTTCCAATCCATATTGGAATGATTTTAGATTTAAATTCTGAAAAAACCTTTACAAAATGAACATCAACCCCAAGCTTTAAAAACACACTTAAGAGCATGAAAACAGATAATCCATACACATATATACCATAGTCTTCTTTTGAAAAAAGACGAATGACTAAGATGGAAAAAACATAATTTGAAATTACAGAGACACCTCTTATTAGTATATATAAAAAGGATTTTTGCTGATTTTTATCTTTGAGTAAATTAGATAACGACAAAAAAATATTAAAAGTTAATTGTGGCATTAATATCTTGTAATTAATATATTACTACTAAAAACCCAGTTTAGGTTCTCATGTTTTATAAATAAGATTATTGAGCTACGTAATTTCATTCTAATTTGTTTTTATTAATCTCATTAACAGCCGCTTTCTCATTTACCCATCCTTCAATTTTCCCAATTTCTGTCTTGTTATAATTTAAAAACCATAATTCAATAATTGTTTTTACCTCTGGAAAATTATTAGAAAGCTCAATATAGCTGTTAATTTCTATCGTTTGCTGTTCTGTATTAACCGGAACTGCTATGATTTTTAATCTATTTCTCCATCGTCTATTAATTTTAACATGGCAATTGGTTTAATTTCCAATACAATACCACTAGGAACACTTTCTGATAAAACCAAAACATCAATCGCATCTACATCTCCTCCTTGTTTTTGGATCTGAATAGGTTGAAGGAATAAATCCATAATTCCCTATGTAAGGTAAGGAATTAATAATTCTATCTTTTCCGTTTTTTTTATTAATCGTAAAAGATTGACTTTTTTTATTATATCCATATTCTTTACTAGTGCCTGCAGGTATTTCAATTACGGCATTAATATTGTTAGCTGAGTAACTAATAGGTAAATGATAATAATCTACTTTCTTTTCACAAGAAAAGAGCAAGATAATTAATAGCCAAAAAGTGTATTTTCTAAAACTTATTATATACTTTGAAAACAAAGGTTGGAATAAATTAAACTCAATAAAATACATAGATTTTGTAAAATATATTTTCATCAAAAATTTCTTTCAACTATTCTGTTTGTTTAAATACCACTCATAAGCCTTTTTAATACCCTTATCTAATTCAATTTTATGTTTCCAACCCAAATTATTTAATTTAGAAACATCCGTTAATTTACGCATAGTTCCATCCGGTTTCTCTGTGTTAAAAACCAAGTTTCCAGTAAAACCAATACAATCTTTTATAGTTTCTGCCAATTCTTTTATAGATACATCTTTACCTGTTCCTATATTTATATGTGTGTTTCTGATTTCGTTATCGCCTTTATTATAGGTGTCCGAAAAATCTCTATTTTCCATAATAAATACACAGGCATCTGCCATGTCTTTACTCCACAAAAACTCACGCTTTGGCTTTCCTGAACCCCAGATTTCAACGCTATTTTCTGATACTCCAAACGTATTTAAATACGCTTTAGCTTCCTCAATGTTTTTAACACCTAAATCTTTGACGACTTCCTCAAATTTATACTCTGATAGCAATTTTGCTAAGTGAATCTTTCGTATTAAAGCCGGTAGCACATGTGATTTCTCTAAATCGAAATTATCATTAGGCCCATACAGATTAGTTGGCATAACGGAAATAAAATTGGTTCCGTACTGCAAATTATAACTCTCACACATTTTAATACCAGCAATTTTAGCTATGGCATAAGGTTCATTAGTATACTCTAAAATATCGGTTAGCAAACTATCTTCTTTCATGGGTTGAGACGCATTTTTAGGATAAATGCAAGTACTTCCTAAAAACAAGAGTTTTTTTACTTCTGTTATATAACTTTGATGAATCACATTATTTTGAATCATCATGTTTTCGTAAATAAAATCTGCTCTATACACATTATTAGCTACTATACCCCCCACTTTAGCTGCAGCCAAAAAAACATATTCTGGCTTTTCAGCACTAAAAAACTTGGCAACTTCTAATTGATTTGTTAAATCTAGCTCTTTGTGTGTACGCGTTATAATGTTTGTATACCCTTTAGATTTAAGGTTTTCATAAATGGCACTTCCTACTAAACCTCTATGTCCAGCTAGATAGATTTTGGCATTCTTATTCATACTTTATTCCTATATCCTGTTGATTTTTAAATGCTTCATTTGTACAAACAGATTGCTATCTGGATTCGCAATTACGAAATTCGATAGGCAGATTGCTTCGTACCTCGCAATGACTTGAAATTGTTCACTCATTCTTCCTTAGCAAAGACGTTGATTATTTATTCGAAGTAATTCATGATTTTATAACCACCTTCTTTAAGAAAACTGTCTTTTTCCATCAATCTTATATCACTAGACATCATATCATCTACTAAAGCTTTTAGGTCATACTCAGGAACCCATCCTAGTTTTTCTTTTGCTTTAGTGGCGTCACCTATAAGTAATTCTACTTCTGTAGGCCTAAAATATTTTGGATCGACTGCAATAACTTCTTTCCCAATTTCTAATTGATACTTAGGGTTGCCACAACTTTTTATAAATCCTTTTTCATTCTCACCCATTCCTTTAAACTCTAATGCTACACCAACATGTGCGAAAGCCATTTTCACAAAATCTCTAACCGTGGTGGTTTTGTTGGTTGCAATCACCCAATCTTCTGGTTCATCAGCCTGAAGTATCATCCACATCATTCTGATGTAGTCTTTAGCATGCCCCCAATCTCTTTGAGCATCAAGGTTCCCTAAATATATTTTTTCTTGTAAACCCATTGCTATTTTTGATGTTGCCCTAGTAATTTTTCTTGTCACAAACGTTTCTCCTCGTATTGGAGATTCATGATTAAACAATATCCCGTTACAAGCAAACATCCCATAGGCTTCTCTATAATTTACGGTTATCCAATACGCATACATTTTTGCAACAGCATAAGGGCTTCTTGGGTAAAAAGGGGTGGTTTCGGTTTGAGGCACTTCTTGTACTTTCCCATATAATTCTGAAGTTGATGCTTGATATATTCTTGTTTTCTTTTCTAAACCAAGCAATCTTAGTGCTTCTAACAATCTTAACGTCCCTATTCCATCTGCATTTGCGGTATATTCCGGCATTTCAAAAGACACGTGTACGTGACTCATAGCTGCCAAATTATAAATTTCATCTGGTTGAACTTCTTGAATAATTCTTGTTAAATTGGTGCTATCCGTTAAATCACCATAATGCAAGAAGAAGTTTTGGTTTTCTATATGAGGATCTTGATATAAATGATCTATTCTATCGGTATTAAACATTGACGAACGCCTTTTAACACCATGAACTTCGTATCCTTTTTTTAGAAGGAATTCACTTAAATAAGCACCGTCTTGTCCTGTAACTCCTGTTATTAATGCTACTTTTTTCATTTTTTATAAATTATTTTTCTCTAAACATTTTACCAGACTATCTCGCCAAAATGGAATTGTATTTGTTTTATTTAATACACTAAATATAAGGTGTTTTTCTCGTTTTAGACGCCTCCGTGCTAATTGGCTTTATTTTTATTTTTGATAAATCAAAGATGGCTTTTGCAAAATCACACTAGCTAGCAACACATTGATTCCTGTAGTGATATAATCAAAAATTCTTATCACTATTTTATATTATCTACGTTATAAAAGCTTACATACCAGTCTATGAATTTTTTAACACCAATTTTAATACTAGTAATGCTTTTATAGCCTAAAGCATTCAAATCTTGAATATCTGCCCATGTTTGAGGAACATCTCCTGGCTGCATAGGTAACATGTTTTTTATAGCCTTAATTCCAAGGCTTTCTTCTATTGATAAAATGAAATTGCCTAATGTTTCTGGTGATCCATTCCCAATATTTGATATCTTATATGGTGTGTTGGATTCGTTTTCTTTGAGAGGGGGGTTGTCAAGAACTATTTGAATCCCACTTATAATATCATCAATGTAAGTGAAATCTCTACTCATTTCGCCATTATTGAATACATTTATAGGCTTACCGTCAACTATTGCTTTAGTAAAAAGGAATAAAGCCATATCTGGTCTACCCCATGGTCCATAAACCGTAAAAAACCTAAGTCCAGTAGTTGGTATATCATACAAATGACTATAAGTATGTGCCATTAACTCATTACTCTTTTTAGTAGAAGCATATAAGCTAATTGGGTGATCTACGTTATCTGAAACAGAAAAAGGAACCTTCCTATTTTCACCATATACGCTTGAGCTACTTGCATAGAGCAAGTGCTTAACCTTTGAATGTCTGCAGCCTTCTAATATATTTAAAAAACCAACTAAATTACTTTGAACATATGCCTTTGGGTTTTCTATACTATATCTAACCCCTACTTGTGCTGCTAAATTAATAACAATATCAAATTTCTCCTCTTCAAATAATTTTGAAATAGAAATATCATCTTCTAAATTTAATCGAATAAATTTTAAGTTTTTAAAAAGAACACTCTGTGTTTCTTTGTTAAACTTTTCTGCATTTTCTCTTTCAATTCCAATTTCATTTAAACGCGCAAATTTTAAATTAATATCATAATAATCATTGATATTATCTAAACCTAGGACCTGACAAGAACTTCGACACAGTTTCTTTATCAAATGAAACCCTATAAAACCAGCAGCTCCAGTAACAAGTATTTTCATTTAAAATATTTTAAGGGCAATCCCCATTTTAATTCTCTCCAACTGAGCTTTTCGGTCGCCTTGCAAAAATAATATAATTGTTTTCTTTAACAAGATTTATATTATAAAATAGGTTGTTTTCTATTATTACCTATTCAGCAAAATAATAAGCAAATAATAAGCCTCTATTTTTAAGAGATTTAATCATATAAAAATTATTGAAATGTTCCTTGTAGTATTACTTTTTTTAAACTATCTCTCCAAAACGGAATATCAATTTTAAACACATCGATTATTTTTTTTTTATCTAAAACACTATATTTTGGTCGCTTAGCAGGTGTTAAATATTCTATACTAGGAATGGGGTTTACTTTTATTTTATTTTTAGCTAGCTTAAAAATTTCCTTAGCAAATTCAAACCAACTTGCAACACCTTCATTACTATAATGGTAAATACCGTATTTTTCTGTTTTTGTATTTATTATCTGAATAATAATTTCTGCTAAATCGCCAGCATAAGTTGGCGTTCCAATTTGATCACTCACTACACTAATTCCATCTCGTGTTTCGGCTAATCGTAACATTGTTTTCATAAAATTATTGCCATATTCAGAATACAACCACGAGGTTCTTATAATGAAATATTCTTTTAAAGCTTGTTGTATTTCTACTTCTCCTTGTAGCTTAGAAGCTCCATAAACACTAATAGGATTGGCTACATCTGTTTCTGTATAAGGTTCGTTTTTTTCTCCATCAAACACAAAGTCGGTTGAAACATGAATTAAAATAGCGTCATGGTCATTACAGACTTGTGCTAAATTTTTTGCTCCTGTTGCATTTATTTCAAAGGCTTTTTCTGCTTCCGTTTCGGCTTTATCAACTGCTGTATACGCTGCACAATTAATACAATAATCTATTTGGGGATTAGATTTAAAAAATGTTTGTATTTGATTCAAATTACAGATATCTAATTCTAGATGGTCCGTATAAATTATATTTAAATCATCATACTGTTTTTCAACATCCTTTATACAACTGGCTAATTGTCCGTTACCTCCCGTAACTAAAATAGTTGTCATAAAACAACTTCTTTTAAAGTTGGAAGTTCTAAATCCTTTTCGGAAACTATAAATTCTTTTTCATCTAACTTCCAATCAATATTCAAATCTTTGTCATTATAAATAATACCACCTTCGGATGCTTTATTATAAAAATTATCACATTTATATGAAAAAATAGCAGTGTCACTCAATACCAAAAACCCATGAGCAAAGCCCCTTGGGATAAACAATTGTGTTTTATTATCTTCTGATAATTCTATGCTCATGTGCTTGGAAAAGGTAGGAGAATCAGCTCTGAGATCAACAACGACATCTAATATTTTTCCTTTTATAACTCGCACTAATTTTGCTTGCGCATAATCTCCTTTTTGATAATGCAAACCTCTTAAAACACCCTTTGAAGAATAAGACTCATTATCCTGAACAAAATTTATATCCCTGTTTAAGCCTTCCTTAAAAACAGCTTGGTTAAAACTTTCCAAAAAATACCCTCTTTTATCTTGAATGACTTTGGGCTTAATAATGAAACATCCTTCTAAATTAGTTTCTTTTACAATCATTATTTAGTTTTAAGTAATCCTAATAAATTTTTACCATATCCGCTTTTAAGCAGAGGTTCTGCTAAAGCTTTGAATTGATTCTCACTTATGTAACCCATTTCGAAAGCAGCGGCTTCTATAGCCCCAATCTTTAAACCCTGTCGTTCTTCAATCACCTCTACAAATTGAGAGGCTTGCATAAGCGATTGAAAGGTTCCTGTATCTAGCCAAGCTGTCCCTCGGTCCAGTATACTTACGCTAAGTTTTCCTTGGTCTAAATAAATCCTATTTAAATCAGTAATCTCAAGCTCTCCTCTATGGCTTGGTTTAATGTTTTTAGCTATATCGACAACCGTATTATCATAAAAATAAATTCCGGGTACCGCATAGTTTGATTTAGGGTGTTCTGGTTTTTCTTCGATAGAAATCGCTTTCCCTTCTTCATTAAATTCTACAACGCCATAACGTTCTGGATCATGCACACGATACGCATAAATAACTCCCCCTTTAGGGTTATTATTTGCCTGCAAAAGTTTAGCTAAACCTGTTCCGTAAAAGATGTTATCTCCTAATATTAAAGCAACTTTATCTTCTCCGATAAAATCTTCCCCAATAATAAAGGCCTCTGCCAATCCATTTGGCGACTCTTGAACTGCATATTCAAACTTACAACCATATTTTTCACCATCTCCCAACAAATCTTTAAATAAAGGCAAGTCTTTGGGTGTAGAAATAATTAATATTTCATGTATTCCGGCATACATCAAAGTCGAAATAGGGTAATATATCATGGGTTTGTCATAAATAGGCATGAGTTGCTTACTTACTGTTAGTGTTAAAGGGTGTAACCGTGTTCCTGAACCTCCTGCTAAAACTATTCCTTTCATAATTATTCCTTAACGCTACTTATATTGTTTTTTATAATAAGATTGATATGCGCCACTAGTAACGCTATTTAACCAATCTTCATTGCTTAAATACCAATCTATTGTTTTTTCAAGACCTTGTTCAAAAGTTACAGAAGGCTGCCAGCCTAATTCTTTATTTATTTTTGATGCGTCAATAGCATATCTTAAATCATGACCTGGACGATCTTTAACATAGGTGATTAATTTTTCAGATGTTCCTTCTAATCTCCCTAACTTCTTATCCATTTGTCGACATAGCAAGGTCACTAAATCAATATTCTTCCATTCATTGAACCCGCCTATATTGTATGTTTCGGCATTAATGCCTTTATGAAAAATTAAATCGATAGCCACGGCATGGTCTTTAACGTATAACCAATCTCTGGTATAGTTTCCATCTCCATAAACCGGAAGTGGTTTATTGTTTATGATATTATTAATGAACAGAGGAATCAATTTTTCTGGAAATTGATTTTGACCATAATTGTTCGAGCAATTTGAAATAACATAGGGTAATCCATATGTTTCGCCATAAGCCCTCACAAAATGATCTGAACTTGCTTTAGAAGCTGAGTAAGGTGAATTCGGGTCGTATGGTGTTGTTTCAGTAAATAACCCGGTTTCTCCTAAGGACCCATAAACCTCGTCTGTACTGATGTGGTAAAACCTTTTGTTTTCAAAATCACCCTTCCAGCATGCTTTAAAAGCATTAAGTAGTACCATGGTTCCAATAACATTCGTTTTAACAAATTCTAAAGGATGTTCTATGGATCTATCTACATGAGATTCTGCAGCTAGATGAATCACACTATCAAATTTATAGTCTTGAAATATATTATTAATAAATACCTCATCGGTTATATCTCCCTTTATAAAGGTATAGTTAGGCTTATTTTCAATATCACTTAAGTTTTCCAGGTTTCCTGCATACGTCAAGGCATCTAGATTATAAATGTGATAATTTGGATATTTTTCTACAAATAACCTGACTACATGCGACCCAATAAAACCTGCTCCTCCAGTTATTAGAATATTCATAATTAAAAATTTATTATTTAATTTCTTTTTCTAAAAAGTTTTTCAACCCTAAAAAAGTGAATATTATTAATGTTAATATGAACAAAATAATTGGAAAAACAAACTTCTTTTTATCTGTCCATTCTGAGATATCATAACCCGAGTTAGGGAAGCCAGCTAAAACATTTACAACATTTTTTTGTTCAACTAAGTCTATATTTACACGTCTTTTTTGTCTCTCTAAGGCTAAGCGTTTTTCTATAACTATAGACTCATCCATTATAAGCGTACTAGATTCAGCATCGCCCATATATAAATTAGTCCCTGAGCCAGGAATTAACTGCTTTTCAGATTGATTCACTCTTATTTTTAAATACTCTTGCACTAAAGAATCCGTTTTTTCAACTTGTTGGGAAAGCGTTTGTTCTTCCCTCACAAGGTTTTGTCGATTAACGTTAACTAATTCTTTTAAATAATCATTATTAGATAATTGTAATGTAAAAGCATCCTCTATTTTTTTATAAATTGATTTATCCGTTGAAGCTACACCAAGTTTATGAATATTATAGTTATACGGGGTAAGTGATTCTTTATATAAATCAAATGTCATGGTAACTCTAGATAGAGAATCCAATCTAAGATAAAAATTTGAATACATTTCAGCCATTTCATTTGCATCAAGGTCAGGTTCTAAATAAAACCCTTTAAGATGTGATGCTTCTGCAGGAGATATATTTAAACGCTTAGCCAATTCCAAAGTATCTTTATCTTCATACGCCAACTGATGAAATTGTTTTACATTTTCATAAACTTGTCTTGCCGAATTAAAATTTGTTTGGATAAACATATTAGCACCATACATTTTGTCCGAAGTTTTATCGACTATAAAGCCAACCACAACACCAATAAAAAGTGCTCCAGCATACCATACTATTCGTTTATAAATATGAATTAAAAGCAACAATATCACTTTATATGCCCCTTTAAAAATTGACGCTATAAAATCAAAAAAACGTTGAAACGCATTCCCTATAATTTTAAACAATTGCCCTAAATCAACTTCTTCGGATTGTGGTTCTTGTTGTAAATCTTTACTCATAATTTTAATTTGTTAATTTAATATTTGTTCTAAAATGGTTCTTGTAATTAAATAGGTTGGTCTAACACCCGATGTGCCTAAACCACCTGATGCCAATGTCGCACCTGTCTCTAAAGGATTATCACTAGCATAATAGGCATATCTTACTTTTACATCCTTACTGATACTTCCTCTAACTTTTGATGCGGCTTGAATGGCTTTTTGATAATGAGCGCCTTCCATTTCTAGGCCTATAACTTGCCATGTAGAGTTATGGAAAAACTTTAAAATATCTTTATTTTGAAGTGAGGTACCTAAAACTGTAATCATGGAGCCTTCGTAGACATCTACACCGTTTCCTTCTAAGTCTTGCTTCGTCAATTCATTCTTAAATGGGTAATTATCTGCTGTACCTTCAAAAATATGGGCCGACGGAATCATAATATCGCCCTTCCCACCTTCTAAAATACCAGACTTGCCCATAATTGATATAGACTCTACATTAAGAAGGTGTTTTTTTCCTTTTTTGTTGTATGGTTTTAGAAGTTCGTCAATGGTTTCATAAGCTTGTTCTCCAAAAGCATAATCCATGACTACTATAACTGGTTTTTTTTGTTTTAAATTGGATTCGGATACTTTTATGTTCATTTTAGAAACATCAAACTTAGTGGTATCAAATATTTGAACGTCAATAT
>UPTG01001326.1_pt1 | contig 18372 bp, 20 predicted proteins | sample 2160121 | NCBI WGS metagenome assembly UPTG01 (sample SAMN06266255, study PRJEB28933) | marine metagenome | isolation source: Columbia River Estuary | place: USA:Columbia River Estuary, USA | collected 2014-07-27
AAAAAAAAGTAACCCATAAGATTACCTTTTTTATTATTAAACAAATTATTTATTTTACAATTGATTTACATAGAAATCATCATATTCATCTTCTTCTTCATATTTATTTTTAATTTTAGCTTTTGTTTCTGCTAAGTTTTTAGCCCTTTTAAGACCGCCTTTTTTACCATTTAACTTTCGCTTTGTTAGTGTTTCAACATCCTCTTTAACTCTTTGTAAACCTATCATTTCAATACCATCATCATCTACATAATAGTCAAATAAATTATAATCATCAAGAACTCTTTTTAATTTCATTTTAATTTTCTTTTTACGACAATCAAGTACTAAACTAATATCATCAAAATTGTTTTCTCTATATCCACCTGATACGTGAAGAGAATCAGCAAATATCATATAAAGACCATATCCTTCGACACCCTCTTTTTTAATCATTAATGCCATTTCAGGAAAACTTGTAAGCATTGCAGGTTGCTTATACCACAAACTAAATATTTCATTACCCATAAATATTATTTTAAAATTACATATATAAATGTAGAATATATTGCGTCCCCCTTAAAGTGATACTTATCAACATAGTAAAAAACCTTTTCACATATTTTGACAATAATATTTATCAAATTATCACTCAATGTTTAGTAATATTTAATACGAATATTTACTAATTAAATGAGGCTTTATAATGTTGTTGAATTTATTTAATTGAATTGACAGACAAGACCTAAATTCATTTTACGTAAAATGTAGATGTCTGCCAAATGTGTGCCAAATACCTTCAATATTTACTATATTTGATAACATCTTTGAAAAGTATTGTAAAAGAACAAATGATTCTAATTGAATTGTTGAATAGAGGCTTAGAGCCTATCAGTAAAGGGAAGAGGAGGGAATAAAAAAAGCACCTACAAATGTAAGGCTTGATTTTATAAAGTGGTCCCACTTGGGCTCGAACCAAGGACCCTCTGATTATGAGTCAGATGCTCTAACCAACTGAGCTATGGGACCAATCCTGGCGACAAATGTACTATTTTTTTTAACATAACACATCTATTTTAAAAAAAATGATTAAACATTTCTGTCCATTAAAGATACACCAAAATTCTTCAATATCTGCTTTTTTTGGTCAGAAATATTAATTGAAAACAATGTTTCAAAAGCTTTTTCTGTGTATTTTTTAATTTGCTCTTTGATCAAGATCGGTATATCATTTTGTTCAAAAATTCGAAGAACTTCTGTTATCTTATAGGAATTATCCGCTAACTTTTGATTATAATAAAACTGCAACTTACTCCTATCTTGTTCATTTGCAACTTCTAATGATTTTAAATAGAGAAAAGTCTTTTTGTTCTCCATAATATCTCCTCCAACTTGTTTTCCAAAAGTTTCTGGATTCCCAAAAGCGTCTAAGTAATCGTCTTGTAATTGAAAGGCCAGACCTAGGTTTAATCCAAATTCATAGATTAAATTTGCGTTTGTTTCAGAAGTGTTGGAAACCAACGCACCCATCTTGAGGGCTGCTGCAACCAAAACTGATGTTTTTAAGCGAATCATATTGATATACTCCTCAATAGTTACATCGCTTCTAGTTTCAAAATCAACATCTAGTTGTTGACCATCACAAACTTCCAGAGCTGTTTTGCTAAATAGTTTTGCTAATTTATGAAATACAACAGGTTCATAATTTTCAAAATATTGATATGCTAAAATTAACATGGCATCACCAGAAAGAATTCCTGTATTAAGATCCCATTTTTCATGAACAGTATCTTTGCCTCGCCTAAGCGGAGCATCATCCATAATATCGTCATGAATGAGGGTGAAATTATGAAAAACCTCTATAGCAAGGGCCGCTGGCATCGCCTTTTGGTATGCTCCTGAAAAGATATCTGCAGCCATCAACGTTAAAACAGGTCGCATTCGCTTACCTCCTAATTTAATGATGTATTCTATAGGCTCGTATAAATTTACCGGCTCTTTGACCCATTTTGTTGATGCTAAGTATTCGATAAAATCTTTTTGATAATTTGAAATGTCCAAATCTATATTTTTTTGTAAAAATAACGCAAAGAAGTTTGACTTCTAAATAGAAATGTTAAAAATATATTAAAACTTTGGAAACTTTAATTGTTTTTATAGTTTCCTTCTTAAATTTGCATTGTATATTATGAAAAATAAAATTCTAGAAAAATCAAAGCATCTCTTTTTAAACTTTGGGTTTAAAAGCATCACAATGGATGAAATAGCGAGCAGCATGGGTGTTTCTAAGAAAACCATATACAAATACTTTCAAAACAAAACAGCACTCGTGGATACGGTCACTCACGACATGTTTAATACAATTAGTTCTGGTATTAATGAAATTTGTGAAGTGGGAATGAATCCTATCCATGAACTTTTTTCAATCAACAAGCTTGTGATGGAAAATCTCAAAAACGAGCGATCATCTCCTCAATACCAACTCCAAAAATATTATCCCAAAATTTATGAATCTTTAAGAAAAAGACAGTTTCATCTGATGCAAAATTTTGTGTGTAATAATTTAAAAGAAGGAATTGAAATTGGTTTATATAGAGATTGCATAGATATTCAATTTATTTCTAGAATTTACTTTAATGGAAACCTTGGTATTAAGGATAAAGATTTATTCCCACTAGATGATTATTCAATGAAAACACTTTCAAATTTTTATTTGGAATATCATTTACGTGGTATTTGCACAAAAAAAGGACTTCAACATTTAGAAAACCAATTAAAACTGAAAACAAATATTCAATGAAAAAAATAATTCTGGTAAGCATCAACCTGTGTTTTTTCTTTTTAACAAATGCTCAAGAAAAAAATGCTGCTATTTCTCTAGAAGAAGCTATTAACTATGCTATTGAACACAGTTACAATACAAGAACTTCAAAAAATGACATCAAATCTGCCTACGAAAAGATCAAAGAAACTACCTCAAGCGGACTTCCTCAAATAGAGGGTAAAGTGGACTATCAGAATTGGATTCAACAGCAGGTGAATCTATCTGATTTTAATGGTGATGGAATAGATGAAGAGTTGATTTTTGGAAAACGACAAGGAATTAATGCTTTTGCAACTGTTCGTCAATTATTATTTGACGGCTCTTTTCTAATTGCGGTTAAAGCTTCGAAAACATATCTAGACATCTCTGTAATGGCAAATGAAAAGATAGAATTACTGACCAGAGAGAACGTGATCAACGCCTATGGAAATGTCTTAGTCACAGAGAATAGCATTACAATATTAAAAGGGAACATAGACATTCTGACAAAAAGCTTGAGTGATGCGAAAAAAATATATAAAAATGGATTTAATGAAGAGGAAGATATTGAGCAACTAGAAATAACCCTTGGGAATTTAATAAGCGAGTTAAATGGAATGAAAAGGATGAATGAAATTTCATACAAAATGTTAAACATGTCTATTGGAAATCCAATTGAAACAAAACTCGTACTAACGGACTCACTTGATGGATTGGTAGAAAAGAACACCAACTTATCCTTTTTTTCAAAAACATTCAATGCCTCTAATCACATAGATTATAAAATTGCTGAAAATGACACAGAATCCAAAAGGTTACTTATTAGACTTGAACAAAGTAAAGCTTTACCTAGCCTATCTGCATTCATAAATTATGGATATTCAGGATTTTCGAATAGCTTTTCCTTTTTTGAAAGCAATCAAAAATGGTTTGCATCTTCGCAATTTGGCGTTAGTTTAACGATTCCAATTTATTCAAGTTTATTTCGAGCATCTAAAACAGCTCAAGCAAAGATAGCGTTTGAAACCTCCAATATTAAATTAACAGAAACACAACAACGTCTAAGTTTACTAGCAGACAAAGCAAAAAGTGACTATCAACTCAGTATAGAAAATTACACAACAGCCAAGAAAAATGTTGGTTTAGCAGAAAGAATAGAAAAAAAACAGCGCATTAAATTCTTTGAAGGAATTTCTTCTAGTTTCGATTTATTACAAGCGCAAAATCAATTGTATGCACAGCAACAAAATTATATTCAGTCGATGTTGAATGTAATCTCAAAAAAAGCAACACTAGAAAACGCATTAAACCTACCAATTAAATAATACTTCGCATGAAAAAAATATATTCATTATTCCTAATCACTCTTGCCTTTAACTCCTGTGGAGAAAAAAAATCAGCCTCAATAGAAGAGCTCGTTTCAAATGGAAATCTAAAGGAATTGATTGCCGTTAAAAAACAAATTTCAGCAAACATTGAAGCTAAAAGTATCGATTTAAAAAAAATAGATATAGCAATTGCTAAAAAAGACACGCTTCAAAAACTTCCACTAATCACAACAATAATTACAAAAGAAGAAGTGTTTAAACATTACCTAGAAATTCAAGGGAGTGTAAAAACAAAACAAAATATTCTAATTTATCCAGAGATTCCAGGAATTCTAAAGACTGTTTATGTAAAGGAAGGACAGCGAGTTTCAAAAGGAGAATTACTAGCAACAATAGATGATGGTGGGTTAAGCAATCAACTAGCACAGTTAGAAGTAACAACTCAACTCAACAAAACCACCTACGAACGTCAGAAAAGATTATGGAAACAAAAAATAGGTTCCGAAATTCAGTACCTACAAACAAAAGCAAATTATGAATTTCAAAAAAATGCTTTAGAACAACTTAAAAGTCAACTATCAAAAGCATCAATTAGAGCTCCTTTTTCAGGGATTATAGATGATGTTATGAAAGAAGCGGGAACAGTCATCGCCCCGGGACAAGGGTCTGAGGTATTTAGAATTATGAATCTAGATAACATGTATATCGAAGCAGAAGTCCCTGAAAGATATTTGACAACCATAACAAAAGGCAAAGAGGTTGCAATAGAATTCCCCGTGCTCGGAAAAAAAATAAAGAGTACTGTTAGACAAGTTGGTAATTTCATAAAATTAAACAATAGATCTTTTAAAATTGAGGTTCCTGTGGCAAACAAGAGTGGAAATATAAAACCCAATTTAACAGCCAAGCTTCAAATTAATGACTACACTGACACCAACGCTATTTTAATTCCTCAAAGTATTATTTCTGAAAATTCAAAAGGAGAGGAATTTATTTACATGATTAAAAATAAAAACGCTAACAAAGAAGCAATTGCACAGAAGTTAATAATTAAAACGGGGAAAACACAAGGGGATTTGATTGAGGTTTTAGAAAATTTATCCGTTGATTCAGAAATTATAAAAGAAGGTGCACGAACGGTGAACAATGGTCAAAAAGTAAAGGTTATCAATAAATAAAACTCATTAATGATGACAAAAGAAAAAAAAATAGACAAAGATTTTAAACTATCATCTTGGGCAATTCGAAATAAAACAACCATTTATGCAATAATGGGGGTCTTTTTTTTCTATGGAATTTCCGCTTATTTTAGCATGGCAAGGGAAAACTTCCCTGAAGTAAAAGAGACCAAAATATACATAAGTACCGTATATCCAGGAAATACGGCAGAAGATATAGAAAAGCTAATTACAGATCCTTTAGAGGACAAAGTAAAAACAGTTAGTAATGTGGTAGAAGTTACATCTACCTCTCAAGAAGATTACTCTATTGTAATTGTTGAGTTTGACGAAAATATTTCTGTTGAACAAGCAAAACAAAAAGTAAAAGATGAAATAGATACCGAAACTTCAAATGAAGATTGGCCCACCTTTAACGGAGCTAAAATAGCGCCAAATGTTTTTAACTTGAGCATGTCTGAAGAAATGCCCATTTTAAACATCAATATTTCTGGAGATTATCCAGTATACAAATTAAAAGAGTTTGCCGAATATTTACAGGACGAAATTGAAGACCTTCCAGAAATTAAAAAAGCCGACATTAGAGGGGCACAAGACAAAGAAGTTGAAGTTGCAGTTGATGTTTATAAAATGATGGCTGCAAAGGTTAGTTTTAATGACATCACCTCTGCTATCGGAAATGGAAATATAACCATGTCTGCTGGAAATTTCATAACAAGTGGACAAAGAAGAACCATTCGAATTATCGGTGAAATTGACAACCCTTCTGATTTAGAAAATTTTGTAATAAAATCTGAGTTTAACAATCCTGTATATTTAAAAGATGTTGCCAAAGTAGCTTTTAAAGACAAAGACAAAACTACCTATGCAAGAGAAAAAGGTGCCGCAGTTGTAATGTTAGACGTCAAAAAGCGCGCGGGTAAAAACATGGTTGCTGCCGCAGAAAAAATAAAAAAAATTGTCAATGAAGCAATTGTAAATAATTTCCCCAAAGACCTCAAAGTCAGCATTACCAATGATCAATCACCAAAGACTATTGGTCAAGTTGATGATTTAGTAAATAATATCATTTTTGGTGTTATTTTGGTTGTTGTTGTATTGATGTTTTTCTTAGGGTTTAAGAATGCCGTATTTGTTGGATTTGCAATTCCAATGTCTATGTTCATGTCTTTAATGATTCTGAATTTTTTAGGATATACAATGAATACTATGATTCTTTTTGGTTTAATCATGGGGCTTGGAATGCTGGTAGATAACGGAATTGTTGTCGTCGAAAACGTTTACCGTCTGATGGATGAAGAAGGAATGGACAAGGTTGATGCAGCAAAAAAAGGAATTAGTGAAATTGCATATCCAATCATTATATCAACAGCAACAACCGTTGCAGCATTTATTCCTTTGGGCTTATGGCCAGGAGTAATGGGTGATTTCATGAAACTATTACCTATTACCTTATCAACTGTTTTAGGTTCGTCATTATTAGTTGCAATATTTTTTAATTCTGTATTGGTTTCACAATACATGAGTGTAGAAGATAAAGACATGCCGATTAAAAAAATCATCGTTCTTACCAGCATGATGTCTGTAATAGGGTTGTTTATTTTTTTTATCGGTGGAAGCTACAAAGCAATTGGAAGTTTAATTGTCTTTACAGCAATCATGCTATGGGTATATCGGTTTTTCTTAAGAGGCTGGGCAAACAGTTTTCAAAACAACGTTTTACCTCGTCTAGAATCTTGGTATGAAAGACAACTAAAAAGAGCCATGACAGGATGGTCTCCATATGTATTAATTACAGGAACATTTATCTTACTAATTGTCGCTTTTTCAGGCTTTGGAATGTCTTTAAAATCCCAACGAACAAAAGTAGAATTTTTTCCAGATAACAAACCAAATCAAATCATCGTATACATAGAATACCCTGAAGGAACTGACATTAAAAAAACAAATAATATCACGAAACAAATAGAACAAAAAGTTTCTACAATTTTATACAGTGATGAGTATATGATTGGAGATCATAACTTTATGATAGAAAGTGTCGTTTCTCAAGTTGGTGAAGGTGCAGGAAACCCGGAGACAGACGGCGGATCTGCTGCAGAAATGCCTCACAAAGGTAAAATCACAGCTTCTATTAGAGAATACAAATACAGAAGAGGTTTGGATAGTGAAATACTACGTCAAAAAGTTCAAGCAGCTCTGACCGGTATTTATCCTGGGGTTTTGATATCTGTTGAAAAAGATGCAAACGGTCCTCCAGTTGGAGCGCCGATTAATATTGAAATTCAAGGAGATGATTATGTCGAATTAATTAATGTAGCTGAAAGCATGCGAGACTATATTAATACAAAAAGTATTTCTGGTATTGACGAATTAAAGATTGATGTTAACAGAGATAAACCAGGAATGAAAGTTCTTGTCGACAGAAAAAAAGCAGGAGAATTAGGGGTGAGTACTGGTCAAGTTGGTCAGCAATTGAGAGCCTCTATTTTTGGAAACAAAGCAGGTATCTACAAAGAAGATGGTGAGGATTATGATATTTATGTTCGGTTCAATAAAGAAAATAGGTACAATAAAAGTGCCCTTTTTAATCAAAATATAATTTTTAGAGACATGGCCTCTGGCAAAGTGAAAGAGATCCCTGTTTCTGCAGTTGCAGTCCAAAATAATAATTCTGGATTCAGTGCTATAAAGCATAAAAAGATCAAACGTGTAGTTACAGTATACTCCGCATTGGCTCCTGGTGAAACAGATGCCAGAGCTGTCGTGGGGAAGATTAGAAATGAAATGAAAAATTTCAAAGGCCTTCCTAATGGAATTAAAATCGATTATACAGGACAGTTAGAGGAACAGGACAAACAAATGAACTTTTTAGTTGGGGCATTTTTTACAGGATTGGCCTTGATATTCTTTATTTTAATTTTCCAATTTAATTCAATTTCCAAGCCAGGAATTATTATGTTAGCAATATTCCTAAGTTTTATAGGGGTCTTTGGAGGGTTGGTTATTTCGGGAGCGCCTTTTGTGATTATGATGACCATGATGGGAATTATTTCTCTTGCAGGGATTGTTGTGAACAACGGTGTTGTATTACTAGATTATGCACAATTATTAATGGATAGAAAAAAAATTGAATTAGGTTTAGAGGAAAATGAATACTTACCCAAAGAGGCTCTATTCAACAGTATTGTAAAAGCTGGTGGAGCTCGTTTGCGACCTGTATTACTAACTGCAATTACAACCATACTTGGTTTAATTCCATTAGCAATTGGACTGAATATAAATTTCTTCTCGCTGTTTAGTGAGTTTAATCCAAATATTTATTTTGGGGGAGATAATGTTATTTTTTGGGGACCTCTTGCTTGGACCGTTATATACGGTTTGGTAATAGCTACATTTTTAACACTAATTGTTGTTCCAATTTTATTTTATTTAATTACTAAATTTAAAATGAGGATGAAAGGGTTATTAAAAACCACATAAATTATTTTCCATTTTAAAATCAAATTTAAAAGAGGGTATTTCAATATGAAATTATCCTCTTTTTTGTATTTTCGACATCAATGTTTCAAAATAAAAAATCTTTTACCGTAAATGAGCTTCAGAGTAAAATGGAGCATTATTGTGTATACCAAGACAGGTGTCATCAAGAAATTGAGAGAAAAATGAATGAGTACCAAATGATCCCTGAGGCCAAAGAAAAAATTCTTTTACATCTGATGCGTCATGATTTTTTGAATGAAGAACGGTTTTCTAAAAGCTTTGCTAGGGGAAAATTTAGAATTAAACACTGGGGAAAACAACGAATAATTAGAGAGTTGAAAATTAAAAATATATCTAGTTATAATATTAAAACAGCCTTGAAAGAAATTGACGAAGAATTGTATGTTGAAACAATAGAAAAAATAGCTGCTTCAAAAAATAACACAATTAAAGAGTCAAATTTATTTAAAAAGAAGAAAAAAATTTACGATTCTCTTTACAGAAAAGGATATGAATCCTCTCTAATTCAAGAAACGATCCTAAAACTATTTAAATAAAAAATATCTTTATAGCTATTCTTCTTTACTATTCATTTTTATTACATCATCAATAATATCATTTGGAATAGTAAGTGAGAGAACGTAATGTTTTATTTTTAATTTTTCACCTACCAGTTCAATTACACCTGACCCTCTACAAACACCCATCCAGGTATCTAATAATTCATCAAACCAAATAAAATTTCCAGATTTATTGGTGTAAATATGACGTTCTAAAGGTTTAAAATCCCAAGCCTTTCCTTCATCAAAATAAGGTTTGCTATACTTTTGAAATTGATTTTTAGACCAGTTTTCAGTTGCGTCTGTTCCTATAAATACTGAGATACTGTCCATTTTAGTGAAGTAATTTTTATAATTTGCTTTAGATGCTGCCCTATGCCAATCATTTAAAAAGGTGTCAATATTTTCTGAGCTAACTTTTTTAATTACATCTATATTATTTGAGCCATCTTTCTGACAGGAAAAAGTACTCACCACTAGAATTAGGAATACAGAAATTTGTTTAATTAGTTTTTTTCGTAACATCCTTTTTTCTTTTTAGATTATTGTTCCTTTTTTCTTTCAATAAATCTTTTTCAAAAAACATTTTTTTTTGAGATTTTTTTGAGAAATTCCTTTTCAAGTCTCCTTTTGACTTAATCTTCTTTTTTGACCTGGGAGTAAATTTTTTAATGTCAAACTCTGTACTTGTCTTCTTTTTTGAAATTTCTTTTTTATAGTTTATATCTTCAACTGATAACTCTAATTCCCGTTGTTTTAACGTAGTATTAATCTTCGAATTTATAGATGAAAATGCATTTAAAACTTTATCTATGTGGTTATTTACCTCATTGGCTTTAATTGCCGGAATTGAAGACATATCGAACAATCTGAGTGTTTGATTATACAATAAATTTACTCGTGCATTAAAGGCAGGTGTTTTAAAAATTTCTGGTTTGAGACTGTCCACAAGGTTTTTTGCAAGATCATTCAATTCTCTTGAATTATTTAATGCATCATTTGGTGATATGGAGGCGAATTGATTTAAAAAAACACTTAGATTTTCATACTCTTGCCATTCTTCTATTTCTGTTTGATATTTAGCTTGTATTTTAGAAATCTTTACATGTTTCTTTATTTGACTAAGTTGAGGTTTTTTAATTGCTTGTTTAGAATTTATTTTACCATCATTACATGATAAAAAAAATAAAGCGCAAATACTATATATGATATATTTCATTGTTAATTAAAAGAATGTTTAAAAATACACAAAATAGATTATAAATAACAGAAGAAGTACCGCCTGTGTTTTTACATATTTTTTACGGATAATTTAAATAATTGTTTTTAAATAATTGTTTTTTATGAATAGTTAAATTATTTACCTTTGGTTTTGTGAAAAATATAATGAAAGCATGATTCCAACGATACTCATTCTAGGTGCTGGTGGGCAAATAGGAAGTGAATTAACAGAAAAGCTTCGTACTATATACGGAAGTAATCATGTTATCGCTTCAGATATAAGAAATAACAACACTCAACTAGTGACTTCTGGGCCTTTTGAAATTATAGATGCAACAGATAAAGAAGCCATTTTAACCATTGTTAAAAAGTATGGAGTTACTCAGATATACCTCTTAGCAGCGATGCTTTCTGCTGTAGGAGAAAAATTTCCTCAAAAAGCTTGGAATTTAAATATGACTTCTTTGTTAGCGGTGTTAGATATTGCAAAAGAAAAACATGTTAATCAGGTCTATTGGCCAAGCTCTATTGCTGCATTTGGGCCAACAACCCCAAAAATAAATACCCCACAACAAACAATTATGGAGCCTTCTACTGTATATGGGATTAGTAAGCTTTCAGGAGAGTTTTGGTGTAATTATTATCATGAAAAATATGGAGTAGATGTTAGAAGTCTGAGGTATCCTGGAATTATTAGTTGGAAAACAAAACCAGGGGGAGGAACAACTGACTATGCAGTGGATATATTTTTTAGCGCTGTAGAGCAAAGGAATTTTGAGTGTTTTTTAAGTAAAGATTCTTGTTTGCCCATGATGTATATGGAAGATGCCGTTGATGCAACTGTTCAGATTATGCAAGCAAAATCTGAGCAAATAAAAATTAGAACTTCTTATAATTTATCAGCTATGAATTTTACACCAAACGAATTAGCCAAAGAGATACAACAACATATACCAAAATTTTCAATTACCTATAAGACTGATTATAGGCAAGATATTGCTGATAGTTGGCCTGATTCAATAGACGATAGTAAAGCAAGAGAAGACTGGGGTTGGTCTCCAAATTATACTCTTTCTAAAATGACAAAAGATATTCTCGAAAGTTTACTTGCTTAATAAATTTATTATTAAAAATATAAGACTACTTTTAATTACTCTTATAAAATAAAATCAGAATAATTGATGAAAAAAAGTATAGAAGAGGGGCTTCAAAAAGCAATTTCTTATACATCCTACAGAAAACTTATAAGTGATTTAATAGCATCAGGTAAATCAAGTGGACCAATACAGTCAGAAGATTTATTGAATTACAGTAAGTTAAATGATCGAAGAATGACGAGACTTGATAAAACAATACAACTTAGTCATGAAACACTTCTTGCATTAAAAAAAAATGATAAACCAATTACTTGGTTGGTATTAACAGAGGGCTGGTGCGGAGATGCTGCACAAACACTTCCTGTTATTAATAAAATTGCTGATGAAAGTGATTTAATTACTTTAAAAATTATTTTTAGAGACGAACATGAAGAGTTAATGAGTCATTTTCTAACCAATGGGGGAAAATCAATCCCTAAATTACTTGTTTTAAATTCTGAAAATAAAGTACTCAATACTTGGGGGCCTAGACCCAATATAGCTACAAAAATGGTGCAGGATTATAAAAATAAACATGGAAAATTAGATGCAGCTTTCAAACAAGAATTACAAGTATGGTACAATAAAGACAAAGGTGTTAATATTCAAGAAAATATGTTAGGCTTACTAACAAATTAATTCGTTCTAAGAGGGCTCTTTCTTTCACTATATTTGCACTATGATTACAGACTTTAATTTATTATCTGAAGAAGCAAAAATTTGGGTATACCCATCTAGTAGAAAGTTTTACCCCCATGAAGTTGATGAAATTGAGTTAAAAATCAAAAACTTTATAGCTAGCTGGAATAATGAGAATATTAATTTTAAATGTTCCTATCAATTTTTATACAATAGATTTATAATTATTGCTGCTGAAGATGAGAATTTTTCAGTGACGAATTCGGACATGGATTCTCAGGTAGACTTTATTATTGATCTTCAAAATAATTATAAGGTATCCTTGTTAGATAGAATGAATGTTTGTTTTAAACAAGGAGAATACGTTCAGTATAAAGAATTAAAAGATTTTAAAAAGCTTGTTAAGAATAAGGCTGTAACTGCCAAAACTATCATTTTTGATAATTTAATAACAAATAAACACGATTTTGAAAACTTTTGGGAGATCCCTATAGCAGAAAGTTGGTACAATAGGTTTTTCTAATTAAAAATAGTAAACCCAATTCCTAGTGATATGTTATCATAACTACCATTTTCAAAATTTTTAATTTTCTTTTGGTGATAAATGATTTTTAGTGATGGTTTTAATTTGCTGCCCGATTCAAATCTCCACCCAACTCCCATTGCTCTATAGTCACCGTCTGAAAATCTTTCAGCGAGCCTCCACAATCTTCCTGTATTAAAAAGTACATAAAAAGCATCGTCTTCTTTTGTCCAAAGATTGTATTGAAAAGTAAAATATGTTGGAATTGTTCCTATGAAATAATCAAAATGGTAATCGAAACCTGTATTAAAACTTATGGCGATTTTCTTCTTATACTCATAACCAATACCAAAACGAATTAGTATTTCTGAGGGCACAAAGAAAGGTTCATCATTAGTATTACCAAATTCAAAATTTTCATTTAATTTAAATGTCAAATTAGCATTGGTATCAAAAAAAGAGACTCCATTTTTTTGCTGGGAGAATGAAATTAAAATATTAAAAACAGTAAGGAATAGAAAAATAAATTTCTTCATAAAATTGGTTTAATCTATGGTAACAATAATTAGTCCAATTCTAATTTTTTAATAAAATCATCAATAGAAAGTGAATTGTCAACAGAAAATTCACCAATTTTAGTTCTCCTTAAACTAGAAAGGTGCGCACCAGAGTTTACAGATAAACCAAAGTCGTAAGCTAAAGATCTTATGTAAGTTCCTTTGCTACAAACTACCTTAAAGTCTACTTCTGGTAATGTAGTTTTTGTAAGTTCAAACTTAGAAATTGATACTTTTCTTGTGGCTATTTCGGTTGTTTCACCTTTTCTTGCCAATTCATACAATCGTTTTCCTTCTTTTTTTATCGCTGAAAATATAGGTGGCTTTTGATCTATTTCACCAATAAATTTTTGGGCAGCTTTTGTTAAGATTTCGTCTGTGATATGATTTGTAGCAAACCTTTCATTTATAGCAGTCTCTAAGTCATAGCTTGGTGTGGTAGCACCAATGGTAAATGTTCCCGTATATTCTTTAATTTGTCCTTGATAGGTGGCAATATTTTTAGTTTCTTTTCCAGTACAAATTATGAGTAAGCCAGATGCTAAAGGATCTAAAGTTCCTGCATGCCCAACTTTTATTTTTTTTAATCCAAATTTTTGCTTGATGTGCCAACGTATTTTATTTACAGCCTGGAAAGAAGTCCATTCTAAAGGCTTATCTATTAACAATACTTGACCATTTAAGTAGTCTTCTTTATTCATGGTTAGAAGGCATATATAATCGCAATAGTTCCGGCAATTGCACAGTACAAAGAAAAATAGATTAATTTACTTTTTTTAACCAAAGCGATCATCCATTTACATGCTAGTAATCCTGCTACAAATGCAGCAAAAAAACCAATAATCATTGGAGTTATATCTGATGAAATACTGTTAATTTCTCCACTAGATATGTCTTTAATGACTTTACCAACAATTAAAGGGACTACCATTAAAAACGAAAACTTAGCAGCTTTTGTTCTGTCTATTCCTAATAAAACAGCTGTGGAAATTGTAGCTCCAGATCTAGATATTCCTGGTAAAATAGCTATAGCTTGAGATATTCCAACCACAATTGCATTTTTAAAAGTTACGTTTTTTGTGGTGTCTTTTGCTTTGTCTGCTAATAAAAGAAGCAGAGCAGTTATGAGTAACATACATCCTACCAAAAGAATTTGTCCCCCAAACAGAGAAGCAATTTCTTCCTCAAAAAAAAGACCAATAAAAACGGTTGGAATCATTGAAACAATAATTTTCAAAGAGAACTGAGTTTCTTCATTCCATTGAAATTTAAATAACCCTTCAAAGATTTCAAAGATTTCTTTTCTAAAGATTACTAATGTACTTAATGCTGTGGCAAAATGTAATACTATTGTAAACAATAGACTTTCTTCAGGAATAGAGTTATCTCCCAAGATAACTTTTGCTAATTCTAAATGACCACTGGATGATACAGGTAAAAATTCGGTAAGTCCCTGGATAATACCAAGAATAGCAGCTTCAATAATACTCATATTTATTTTTGAGGGTTAAGGAGTATGGCGTAAATTTCTATTCCTAGGCCAATAATAACTAAGGTTGGTGCAAGCCTAATTCTTTGAAAATTATACATCGCTTCATTAAAAACCGCAGGATCATCACTGCCTCCTCCGGACATCATAATAAATCCAAAAGCTATAAAAGCAATTCCAATAAACATGAAAAGATAATTTTTCTTTCCAAAAAGAAAAACGGGTTTGGAGGTATGTTTGTCTTTACTCATAATATAACTAATAATAAAGTTCTTCTGTTTGTAAATTTAAAAAACGTTGTGTAGCGAAAAATGTACTCAACCATGAAATAATAAATGCAACAATTACTATTCCACTACTTATATATATCATAACGGAATAATCTGACAATAATTCTAATGTTGGTATTTTTTTATCAATGTAATAGATTACAATTCCCAGACCAAGAAATGAAATGAATGCCCCCAGAAATCCTAATTTAACACTTCTCCAAAGAAATGGTTTTCTAATAAATCTTTTAGTAGCGCCAACCATTTGCATGGTTTTAATATTAAATCTTTTTGAGTATATAGAGAGCCTTATAGAACTATTGATTAAAATTAATGCAATTAGACCAAAGAAAGAACTAATGATAAATAACCAAAAGCTTACTTTCTGAATATTTTGTGTTAAAAAAGTAACTAAGGTTTTATCATATGAAACTTCAAACACAAAACTATTTTTTTGAAATTTTTTTGAAATTTGTTCCATTTTTAATGGAGTTACAAAATCTGGCTTCAAATAGATATCTATGCTGTTTTTTAGTGGATTTGTACCTAAGTAAGCGATAAAATCTTCTCCTAGGTCTTTGGCATAAAATTTTGCAGCCTCTTCTTTGTCTATAAACACAATGTTACTAGTAAAATCCTCCTTTTTTAAAGAATTTCTTAAGTTTTTTATCTGTTCTTTTGATGTTTCATTTTTAAGAAACAATGTCATAACAATTTCTTCCTTAAAATGGTTGGCAACTTGAGATGACTTCAAGAGTACAAGACCTAAAAAACCCACCATAAATAACACCAAAGCAATACTTATTACTACAGAAAAGTAAGAAGATCGTAAACGGCGATTTTGGTAAGATTCAAATTTCGATGACATAATTAAAACATCTAGGCTTGCAAGATACAAATTAGCACTTAAAAATTTCACTATTTAAAATTGGAAAAACTAAATTTTATCTCAAAAACAATATTCTTTTTTCTATAAAAACTATCTAAAATTATTCAATATCTTGACAGAGTTCAACCAAAACACCATTGCTAGATTTTGGATGTAAAAAAACAACAAGTTTATTGTCTGCTCCTTTTTTGGGAGTATCATTTAAAACAATAAATCCTTCGCTTTTAAGCCTAGTTATTTCTGAATAAATATCGGTAACTGCAAATGCAATATGGTGTATTCCTTCTCCTTTCTTTTGAATGAACTTAGCAATTGGGCTGTCTAAGTTTGTAGCCTCAAGTAATTCAATTTTATTTGGTCCAGCCTTAAAAAAAGAGGTAGTTACCCCTTCACTAAGCACCTCTTCAATTTTATAATGATTAACTCCCAAAAGTCGTGCAAATAATTTATTTGATGCTTCTAAATTTTTTACGGCTATTCCAATGTGCTCTATTTTATTCATTAGTCTTTAGATAGGATTCATTATTTAAAAAACAGATTCAACCAAATAATACTTCATAGATACTGCTTCTTCCAAAAGTAATGAATGTTTTGTTAATTATTGTAGATTTGCAGCATGGAAGAAACTAACAGACAACGAAAAATAGCAAGTGTTTTGCAAAAAGATTTAGTAGACGTTTTGCAAAAAGCTGCTCAAGATGGAATGCAAGGTGTTATTATATCTGTTTCAAAAGTTTCTGTAACGCCAGACTTAGGTGTAGCAAAAGTGTATTTAAGTGTTTTTCCCTCAGATCAAAGAACTGTTATTATTGAGGGAGTAAAATCTAATTCACCACTTATTAGACATGAACTAGCAAAAAGAACACGGAATCAACTTAGAAGAATGCCAGAATTACTTTTTTTTGGTGATGATTCTTTAGATTATATTGAAGAAATAGATAAATCTTTACGAGGAGAAGATGTGAACCCTATTGAGGATCCAAGTATCTTACCAAAACGAAAAAAACAATAACTATCATCTCATTTGAATTTTCCATTATACATAGCCAAAAGATATCTATTTGCTAAAAGTGGAAATAACGCAATTAATATTATAACCATTATTGCATCTATTGGAGTTATTCTAGGAACTGCCGCTTTGTTTATCATTCTTTCTGGTTTTTCCGGTTTACGAACATTTAATTATGCTCTTTTAGATAGTTCTGACCCAGATATTAAAATTATCGCAACGGAAGGGAAAAGCTTTTTTTACGAAAATGCCATCAAAAACGTTGTATTGTCTTCAACAGATATTGTTGCTTTTTCTAAGGTAATAGAAGAACGAGTATTTATAAAAAACGGTGAAAAACAACAAATTGCATTTATTAAAGGAGTTGATGATGCTTACACTAATGTAGTGCCGCTAGATGATGCAATTCAGGTTGGTACATGGTTGCAAAAAGAATACACTAATACCAGTGTAATAGGGAATGGTTTAGCATATAAATTAGCTGCCGGGGTAGAAAGTTTTGGAGAATATTTAGAAATTTTAGTTCCAAAAAAAGGAACTGGATTTATAAATCCTGCACGAAGCTTTAGAAGTATTAAAACACAAATAGTAGGTACGTATTTTGGGACAGAAGAGTTTGAAAATAAGTATGTTTTTGTATCCAATTTTCAAGCACAACAATTAGTAAACTATAAGAAAAATCAGTTTACAGGGATAGAAATAAAATTAAGACCAGAAATTAACGCAGCTAATTTTGCAGTGTCAATTCAAGAGAAACTTGGAAGTCAATATAAAGTTAAAACTAAAGCTCAGCTGAATGAGCTTTTTTATAAAGTAATAAATACAGAAAATTTTGTCTCGTACTTAATTTTCACGTTGATTGTCATTATAGCTATGTTTAATGTAGTTGGTTCCATCATAATGATGATTATTGACAAAAAAAAGAATTTAAAAACATTGTTAAGTGTAGGCGCTACATTGTCTGAAATTAAAAAGATTTTTGTGTTGCAGGGTTTTTTATTGACAATAATATCTATGACTGTTGGGTTATTTTTATCAGTAATCATAGTAATTATCCAACAAAAATTCCAAATTTTTATGATCACATCTTCAATTCCTTATCCTGTAGAGTTAAGGTGTTCAAATTTTTTGATTGTAATTACCACTATTACAGTACTAGGGTTTTTAGCAGCTAAGGTAGCTAGTAGTAGAATTTCAGCAGGTTTTATTGATAAATGATGCTATTTATAAGTTGGAATCATGGCATTGCCAAAGGTTTCTTGAACCACGTCAAAAGCAGCAAATACATCTTTTGGGTCGTCTGAGGTAA
>UPTG01001327.1_pt1 | contig 18369 bp, 10 predicted proteins | sample 2160121 | NCBI WGS metagenome assembly UPTG01 (sample SAMN06266255, study PRJEB28933) | marine metagenome | isolation source: Columbia River Estuary | place: USA:Columbia River Estuary, USA | collected 2014-07-27
TTGCCTTCGTATTTTTTTAATACTTCTTGAAAGAACTCTTTAACCTTTAAGATTAATTCCTTGAGTGTAATTTCGTCCTCTTCTATATAATTCTGCTCTTTCATGCTAATTTAAACTTTGGACTAATAAAACTAATGATAAGACGGCTGTTGCTTGTGCCAATGAATCTGCTAAGGTTTTACCCCAATCTATTTTCTCTCTTTTTTCTCCCGCTGCCTTGGGTGGCTTAGGTGGTTTCACTCCTACTTTTACAACTGATCCTTCCGTTACTTGTGGATATACTTTAAAGAATAAAAAATTCTTGGTCCGTTTGATCTCTCCATTAGGATACTCTACTGTAATCAATCTGCTCCTTCCATTTTCTCCAATTCCCGCAGCATACTCATCTACATACCATTTAGCTCTTTTTCTTTTATGATAAGCCACATTGATTTTTCCGGATTTAACAATATTTTCAGGATATAATTCTATTGCTCGAGTTGCACCAGTAATCGTAACCAGATCTTTTTGCTTGGGGATTGTAATTACATCTCCTTTTTTTAAGATAAAATTATGGATGTCATTATTACTTTTTAAAGCTTCATCTAGCCTTAATACCACAAATCCAGTCCCTCCGTCTTCTCTATAAAGTGTAGCTCCTGCAGGAAATGATTCCTCTGTCAAACCACCCGCTCTTTTTATCAGATTGGTCAACTTTTCATTGTCATCAATAAGGGCATAGGGGCCAGGAAATTTAACTTCACCTTCAATGGTTACAAATTGTTGTAATTCAAATTGAGGAACGGATCGAACTACAATTTGATCAAATGGTTCTAATTTAAACTCAGAACTCATCTCTAAATTTTCATCAACTGCAACTGTTGCCACAATTGACTTAGTTAGTTCGTTATTATTAATAACCACTCTAAAAATATCAATCCGATTGGAACTTGCAGTCATTTTCAACCCTCCTGATAAGGTTAATACATCTTTTAGAGAAAGACTGGGATGGTATTGATATTCACCAGGGCTTCGAACTGCTCCTGCCACTCTAACGGAAAAATCATCGATATAGGTTAACTTTGATAAAATTTGGATTTGATCATTAGGTTGTAACACCAAATTATCCGGCGAGTCAGGATTGTCTATAGCATTTTTTATATCAATTCGAATGTACTCTTTTTCACTGGTATTTTCGGGAATTGTTCTGTAGATGTAAGCAAAATCTGTTGCATCTCTCCGCAGTCCACCACCCAAAATGACTAGGTCTTCAACGGTCAATTTTTCCGAGGGATCATATTTATACTTTGAAGGTGCTCGAATAGCTCCATTAATTGAAACTTCATATTGATCCAAGTATTTTTGTTTAGAAAAAACAACTAATTTATCTTTTGGAGTGAGCAACAAATTATCAGTGCCTCCTTGCACCGCATCAACCAAACTAATTTTAGAATAGGAGATAGTTCCGTCCAATCTAGTTCGGAGGAGGTAAGCCAAATCCGTTTTGGCATATTCTGCTAATACCCCTTTGTCGACCAAATCAACTACTTTCATTCCAGCTTCTAATTCGTATCTTCCAGGTAGATCAACGGAGCCAGTAATTTCAACAAAGTTTTTATAGGGTTTTGGGATAGTACCAATGACTACCGCATCGCCACCATTTAAATTAAAATCACTCGTTGAATTAACTAATTCCCCATAGTTAACATCAATGATTTTCTCAGAATCATTAACAAATCTTTTTACTTGAAAATTTCCACGATAAGCATTTGGTTGCAATCCTCCTGCATATTTGATTAAATCTTTTAATTGTTCGTTAGGTTCCAACTCATATTTAAATGGTCGACGAACTGCACCTTGTACGGAGATTAACTTTTCTGCCACTTCAACATGAATGATATCATTATCTTGTAAATAATAATCTTTTGAAATAGTTGGATCAAGCAAATATTCATAAATATCCATTACCTTATTCTTTCCGCTAGGGCGAATGATTTTTATTTTTCTAACACTTCCAATATCAGACGGTCCCCCTGCAGCAGCTAGTGCATTGAAAGCAGTATTAACTGCAGGCATAGTAAAACTTCCTGAGTTCATTACTTCTCCGACAATGTGAATTGTGATTGGGCGAGGGTAGGTGACCGTTACTTCAAATTGATCTTTTCCAAAACGATAATAATTAGAAAATCGGCTTCGAAGTAACTGTTTGGCTTTTCCTAACGTAATGCCTTTCAAATTAATTCGAGACATTCCTTGAGGCTTGATATAACCATCTTTGCTAATTTCAAGAATAGCATCTAATTCTGAAATTCCCCAAAGAGAGATTCCTATTTTATCTCCAGCTCCTAGAACGTAAGAGTTCGATGCTTGAATACTTGCCCCTTCAACATATGAAACAATGTCTTTATTCCGAAAAATATGTTGTCCATAAATAGTAGAAGGAGGAAGGACTTCGTCTTTTACTTCTTTAATTCCATCAGCTAAAACTGGTTCTACCATTTCACCTTCAACGGCACCTTCTGAAATTTCATTTACTGTTGTAGCTGCTTCTTTCACTTCTTCAGAAACGGTGTCTTCAACGTTAGTCGTTTCTCCTTCTATGATTGTAGAAGGAACTTCCCCTTTATTAATATTGGTAGTATCGGTATTACTATTTGCTTCTTTTACCTCCGCTTCAATTTCCTCAACTGCTTTTTGCAAGCGAGCTAACTCACTAGGTTTATTCAAATCGATTTGATCAATATCAATTCCTCTTTCCATTAACTTCGCTCGAAAATCTTCCTCCGTCATCCCTAACTTATCTAACTCTGCCCTTGCCTGAGATTCGGTAATAGGAGGGACTTGTGCGAATGTTGAGGACACACTCAACAAACAAAAAATAATTGCACAAGCAATAAATTTCAATTTCAACATTTGTTCTAATGGTTTTTTAAAATGAAGTTATTTAGTCTTCATTATCAATTTTCGGAATCTTAAAAGCTACTTAACATAAGAATAATTATCGGCTAGATACCTTGGCCTTCAATTAGGCTGACGCTCAAAACCACCAATAACTAGTTTTCAAATCACTTTATAAAAGCTCATTTTTTAAAACTTTCACAAAGTAAAGTGTAAAATTACATTTTATATATCAAATTTTTATAATTCTTTATACATCATAATTCAACGTCGGTGCTAACCATTTTTCTGCTTCTTCAATGCCCATTCCTTTTCGATTTGCATAATCTTCTAGTTGATCCTTTGAAATTTGTCCTAACCCAAAATACTTTGACTCTGGATGAGAAAAATACCATCCACTCACCGCTGCTGCTGGGTACATCGCATAACTTTCCGTCAACTTAATTGACGTATTTTTTTCTACATCCAATAAATTAAATAATTTCCCTTTCTCTGTATGCTCCGGACAAGCTGGGTAACCTGGTGCAGGGCGGATCCCTCGGTATCTTTCAGAAATCAACTCTTCATTGGTAAATGATTCCTCAGCATAAGCCCAAAATTCATTTCTCACTCGATCATGCATTCTTTCTGCAAAAGCTTCCGCCAATCGGTCTGCCAATGCTTTAAGCAAAATGGCATTATAATCATCATGTTCCGCTTCAAATTTTTCTACCCATCTTTCAATTCCAATTCCTGTGGTAACTGCAAATGAACCAATGTAATCTGCCTTACCACTTTCTTTTGATGCAATAAAATCTGTAAGAGAAATATTCTTTTGCCCTGGTGCCTTTTGTCGTTGCTGACGAAGATTATTTAGGGTATCGATAATCTCATTTCGGTTATCATCCTGATAGATTTCTAGATCATCTTCTTTAGTAGCATTAGCTGGAAAAAATCCAATCACTGCTTTTGCGGTCAACCATTTTTCATCAATAATTCTTCGAAGCATACTTTGGGCATCGTTGAATAATTTTTTTGCCTCCTCCCCTACGAATGAATCTTCAAAAATTGCTGGGTATTTACCTCGTAATTCCCAGGTCGAAAAGAAAGGTGTCCAATCAATATAATCAGACAATTCTTCCAATGAATAATCATCAAAAACTTTGGTTCCTAAAAATGTAGGTTTTGGTGGATCATAGTTATCCCAATCCAACTGCAAACGATTTTCTCTTGCTTTTTTTAGCGTCAAATATTTTTTAGATGACTTCCGATTTCCTCGTAATTTCCGAACTTGCTCATACTCTTCTTTAATATTTAAGATATAATTATTTCGAGTATCATCATCTTGACTTAGCAACGAACTCGCTACCGCTACACTCCTTGAGGCATCCAACACATGTACAGTTGTCCCCTTATATTGTGGTTCCACTTTTACTGCAGTATGAGTTTTCGAAGTTGTCGCTCCACCGATCATCAAAGGAATTTTCAGATTCAATCGTTGCATTTCTTTGGCCACATAAACCATCTCATCTAAAGAAGGGGTAATCAATCCACTCAGGCCAATGATGTCTACGTTTTCCTCACGCGCTTTTTTCAAAATATTATCACAACTCACCATCACACCCATATCGATGATGTCATAATTATTACATCCGAGTACAACACCAACGATATTTTTTCCAATATCATGCACATCTCCTTTTACCGTCGCCATCAAAATTTTTCCCTTCGAACTACTCTCCCCTTCCTGCTTCAATGCTTCGATAAAGGGATTTAAATGGGCCACCGCTTTTTTCATTACCCGAGCACTTTTTACCACTTGCGGAAGAAACATTTTTCCACTTCCAAATAAATCACCCACTACATTCATCCCATCCATCAACGGTCCCTCGATCACTTCCAAGGGATGATTGCATTGCAATCTCGCTTCTTCCGTATCCTCAACAATAAACTCTGTAATACCTCGAACCAATGAATGTGTCAGTCTTTCTTGCAACGGTTTTTCCCTCCAACTTAAATCTTTGATAATTTGTTTTCCACCTCCTTTTACCCGCTCTGCATAATCAGTCAAAGCTTCCGTCGCATTTTCCGTTCGATTAAATAAAACATCTTCAACGAGTGTCAATAATTCCTTTGGAACATCAGAATAAACTTCCATCATTCCTGCATTGACAATTCCCATATCCATTCCTGCATTAACTGCATGATATAAAAATGCTGCGTGCATCGCTTCTCGAACTGCATTATTTCCACGAAACGAAAATGAAATATTACTCACTCCCCCACTCACTTTTGCACCTGGACATTGTTCTTTTATTTGTCGAGTGGCTTCAATAAAATTGATGGCATATTCATTATGCTCTGCAATTCCTGTTGCAACGGCAAAAATATTTGGATCAAAAATAATGTCTTGTGGTTTGAAACCAACTTGATCAACCAAAATATCATAAGCTCTTTTACAAATCTCTACCTTTCGCTCAATTGTATCTGCTTGTCCTTCCTCATCAAATGCCATCACGACTGCTGCAGCTCCATATCTTCTAACTATTTTTGCTTGCTTGATGAATTGCTCTTCTCCTTCTTTCATCGAAATCGAATTCACAATACATTTTCCCTGAACACATTTTAAGCCTGCTTCAATCACCTCAAACTTTGATGAATCAATCATAATTGGCAACTTGGATATATCTGGTTCAGAAGCGATTAAATTTAGGAAAGTCACCATCGCTTCTTTCGAATCCAATAACCCTTCATCCATATTTACATCTATGATTTGTGCCCCACCTTCCACTTGCTGCTGCGCCACACTTAATGCTTCAGCATAATCACCTGACTTAATTAGTCGAGCAAATTTTCGAGAACCAGTTACATTCGTTCGCTCACCGACATTAACAAAGTTCGTTTCAGGACGAATCGTCAAAGGTTCCAAACCACTTAATTGAGTGTATCCCGGAAGCGATGGAATTTCTCTAGGAGCAATTCCTTTAACCCCTTCCGCCATGGCTTTAATATGATCTGGCGTTGTGCCACAACATCCACCTATAATATTAACAAAATTACTAGTCGCAAAATCACGTATATACTGTTGCATTTCCTCTGCACTTTGATCATACTCCCCAAACTCGTTGGGCAAACCTGCATTTGGATAGGCACTCACAAAACAGTTCGCAATTTTTGAAAGAGTTTGAATATGCGGTCGCATCTCTGGAGCACCCAAAGCACAATTAAATCCAACACTAAACAAATCCAAATGACTTACTGAAATCCAAAATGCTTCTGCCGTTTGCCCCGAAAGTGTTCGCCCACTCGCATCGGTAATGGTTCCCGAAATCATAATTGGCAACTTCTCCCCTCTTTCATCAAATAATTGATCAATAGCATAAAGTGCTGCTTTCGCATTCAATGTATCAAAGATCGTTTCGACTAAAAGTAAGTCCACTCCACCATCCATCAAACCTTTTGCTTGTTCATAATAGGCATCTTTTAATTGATCAAAAGTCACCGCTCGATAGCCTGGATTATTTACATCAGGTGAAAGTGAAGCTGTTCGATTGGTAGGACCAAAAGCACCTGCAACATACCTTGGCTTCTCAGGCGTTTTTTCTATATAAAAATCCGCTGCCCGGCGGGCTGCTTTGGCAGATTCCAAATTCATCTCGTAGGCCAAATCTTCCATTTCATAATCCGCCTGAGCAATTGAAGTCGCACTAAATGTATTGGTCTCAATAATATCAGAACCAGCCTCTAGATATGCTTTATGAATTGCCTCAATCACATCAGGACGAGTGATCGAAAGAAGATCGTTATTTCCTTTAACATCTAAGTGGAAATCTGCGAATCTTTCTCCTCGATAATCCTTCTCCTCTAACTGATACTCTTGAATCATAGTGCCCATAGCACCATCAAGTACCAAAATTCTTTCTTTCGCTATTTTATGTATGTTTTTCATATAATTAATTCGTCTTTGAGTTCTTGGATAAATCTCGTGTTTAAGATTAAAGTAAATTTGAAATCAATACCACCTCCAGTTGCTTTTAATTTCGACTTTACCCTAGCCACAAAACTCCTCAGTAAATAGAATGTTTGTAAAGAGACAAAAATAATAAGTTTAGGTTATTTATCTGCGCGAATGAGCTTTTTAAGTCCTTGAAAATAAACCTATTTTTAACTTTTTAACGATAAGTAAATACAATACTAATTAATTATCCACCTTCGCAAAGTAGCAGTTTGGCTAACTCTTAAAATTATTACTATCTAGTTTTTTTCAAAAAAATATTCAATCGCCCATTGAAATAATTCCTACTGCCTCGATTAGATTTAAAAAGCTTATTTTACCACAATTAAATTTGAAGAAAACACCTAGATTCTATAATTGTTCGAGTTCATCTAAATTATGATTTAGGGTGAGTTAAGTATTCCTTCAAATAAATAGAATACTTAATAGGATTAAAAATCCATTCTCGTTTTTCCAATATTCATTCTGAATCCACCTCCTATGTAATTTGTTGTATTATCAAGTGCATCATTTTCGCTATCCATTTTTCGATAGAAGAAATGAGCGTCGATATACATGTTGTGATATAATTGATAGCTAACATCAAGACCGATGAGTAAGGTGTTAGTTTTGACACCTTGACCTATTTCATTTCCAAAATCTAGAACTCGCGTCAAATGAGTTGTCAAAACATTACTTCCCCAGTTTTCGATGGCTGTATCTTCACCATAATTCATAAATATGATCCTACTATCAACAACTAATTTTTGAAATGGCTGATATCTTAATTTTAAAAGAAGTTCTTCAAAATTTGCTCCTAAAGGGTGAGCCAGAGGTTGATTATAGTGGCTATAACTTGCAGAACTATCTCGATGTGTGTAAGTGAATGGACGAGCTCGATTATATTCAATTTGTGCATCTAAATGATCTATCCCAATTACATCAATATACTTTACACCAGCTTGAATTCCATATTTATTTGCCCACCAACCCCTTCGTTCTATAAATAATTCATCAAACTTAAATTCATCTAAAATAAACTGTCCATACAATTGAAATTGATTAAATAAATTCCACTTAATGTTGCTACCCAAAAGTACATTATCTGGACTTCCGATAAATCCTTCAACTGTTCTATAAAAAATTAATGGATTTAAATATTGAAATTCAAAATTGTTGTTCCGCCCAAACATAACTGCTTCATAAATACCAACAGTTAAATTTTTTGTCAAGTTAAAATTTAAATAATGTGCAGCCATGTATTTTTTGGGTAACAGATTATTCCCTCTTCTATCGCTTGCTGTAATCGGCGACAACTCCGCAAAAATATTTTGATAATGGAATTTCCAAACTCGAGTATTAAATTTTAAATACAAATAATTATTAGCGAAATCCGACAGGAGCAAGGATCGCTCCCCCTCCCCTATTTTATTTTTCCCATAACCCAGTTGAATACCAACATGCTTCGTCACATTAAACCCCATATAACTCTCAGAGTTTAAGTAATCATACCCATTTGAAATATCGAAAATGGTACTCTTATACGTTTTATAGAATCCTTGACTTGGAATGGCCTTATCTTGCTGAACTCGTCGATTAACATAACTTGGAAATCTCGCTTGCGATTCTACAATATTCGAATAAAAAAAGATCCGATCATCAATTCCACCTCGCACTTCAATCCCTCTTCGATTCAAAAATACCAATTCAGGATCTTCTGAATCTTGTCCCATTTTAAAATCAATCATGGGATTAATCTTTAGATGAAAGTGCTTGGTGTGTACTTCATAAAAATTCGCAGGAGTGTGATAAAAATATTTTAAAATGGGACTTTCTCGTGTGAAATACCGTTGCCCGGTTTGACTCATTTTTTCGATCGACTCCTCCCGTTCTTTTAATCCAACCACCGTAGTTGGAAACGCTTTTAATTCCAGCCATTCATTATTATCCCTAAATATATAATTCAAATCTTTAACATCTAGAATTGACAAATCCTCAAAATTCGTATCTACTCGCATCGCGTAGTCTGCAATATCCCGCCGTAAATAATATTTTAAAGAAGAATGAAAAGGAGTAGGAATTCCTGATTTGATTTCTAGACGATCCATAATGTAGTAAGCATCATTTCCAAAAGGGACAATAGTTCCTTGGGCTTGCAAGCCTTTATATATAGGTAAGAAAATTAGAATAAGGAAAATTCTAAATATCTGAATCATATGTTTTTCAATTATATCGGTTTTTAAAATATTCAGATCAGAATGGTAAGGACGATCCTACCCCTTTTTTAAATCTTTTTCAATCAATCTCAAAACATAGTCTCTCATACTCATCCGAGTTTGGATAGATTTGATTTTGAGTTGAAGATGCATTTCCTCAGGAGTGTCGATAGTCATTCGAACCATTCGACCTTTTTCAACAGGTTTTGCTTTTTTAGGTTTTGGAGTTGCTTTGGTTTCTTTAATCGTCTCCGTTTTTTCAACTGCCTTTTTATTTTCACCTGAATGAATTTCATCCACTTTAGTTTTGACCTCTTCAGGATCCTTCGTGGTTTTTTTCAATGGTATCTTAGGAGCTAATTTTACTTCCTCTGTTTTACTATTTTTCTTTAAAGTTGAACTAATATTGAATTTTTTCTTTGCCATCTTTTGAAGATTTTCTAATTAAAAAATGAGTGGGCTCCTCCCCTACTTTGAAATGATTTTAAGTATTTCATTTGCCAATGCAGTTACCTCTTTTTTTGCTTTTGCATCTTTATATTCATAAACGCCCATACCCATCACAACTGCTTCCTCGTAAGCAATTCTGTGTCGAAGGGATGATTTCAAGGTGTCAATTTCTAATTCTGCCAAAGCTTCTTTGATACTTTGATTTAGGCTAACTCTTGAATTAAATTCATTTAAAATAAAAAAGGCTTTTACATCTTCCTTCAAAGCTTTTGCCTGATCATATTTTTCAATGAATTTTTCCGTTGCCCAAATATCTAATCCACTTGGTCTAATCGGAATCAAAACTATATCACCTAATATAATAATCGTACTTACCAATTTAGACAAAGAAGGTGTACCATCAATTACAATTATATCGTAATCTTTTTCAAGTTGTTTTATATTTTTTCTGAGGGCATCACTCGTTCCAATTCCCATTACTGTTATGTGTGGATATTCTTCCTCCCTAATTCCTGACCAATGAACCGAACTCGCATTTGTATCTGTGTCCACAATGGCCACTTTGTATCCCATGTGTGCAAAACAAACGGCTAAGTTTTGAGAGATAGTGGACTTCCCTACTCCACCTTTAAGACTAGTAACTGAAATGATCATTCGTGGCTTTTTTTGTCATTAAATAAATCTCTACGCTTTTCAGCCAATTTATTCTTTAACTTGTTTATAAATACTGAAATAAGTTTTCACAGAAACACGAAGATACGATTTTCTTCAAAAACTGCAATACGAATGTAATGAAAATCGCAAAAACATATTTCTGTAAATCATTATACACGGAAGAGCGGAAAAACGTACACTCGTATTTACGATTTAACGCAAAAACGCTTACACAGTTTCAAGTAAACACGATAATGAGTAAATACAGCTTATCGTGCTTACGATTTTCTGCAAATAAGTAAATACGATTATACGCTTTATATAAAATAGGGAAGTGCTTTAATTTGATTTTAACCTTTTCTAAAATTTACAAAAAAAGAAAAAAACAAATGAGTATCTTTTATCATCAAAAGCGTAGGAATACATCCAGCCGGGACAGTAATTTTTGTTACATTACATTGTTTTGAATAAAAACAGTTGGCTAGATACACTGAGGTACGTAAAATCGTACTTACTGAAATACTGCAAGTTTTAAATTCCGCCCTTAATGGCCTCTTTTTTTTTAAAAGCATAATGTTGCCACATATAGTATTTAAGTTAAATAAGCGCACTAAAAAGTTATTTAAAAGGGCAAATGAAACATAATATTATCTTTTGTAGCCAAGAATTGCGTAATCAAGGACGAATAAAACCATAAATACTAATTGAGTTACCTATTCAGGATACCATGAAATGAAACCAAAGGCAAAATTATAAACTTCAAAATTTTTGGAGAAAAAGTTTTTGAAAAAAACACCTAAATCACTTTTAGGTATTTTATATTCTTTTTCCTAACCTTTACTACTTTACTATTTAGACAAGCTGTAGCCCATACAGCGTATAGGTTTTTTTTAGAAAAAGCGTAGAGAATCCTCAGAATACAGTAGAACTACATCATTAAAACGTAGCTAAACATCAAAGAATAACGTAGTGTTGCATCATCTTAGGCGTAGAGATACATCTAAAAAGCGTAGAGAATTTTACTAAAAGCGTAGAGGTACATCAAAAGCGTAGGAATACATCATCTTTATTAAGATCGCACCTGTTTCCTAACATTTTTAGGGCAAAAAAGGGATAAATCGAGTAAAAGCGTAGAGATACATTCTATAAAAGCGTAGAAATATATCTATAAGCGTAGGTTTGCATCTTAATAAAGCGTAGGAATACATCATAAACCGTAAAATACCCATTAATCTATCTGTTAAGTCTAAAGCGTAGGGATACATCACAAACCGTAGGATTCCATCAAAAAAATAAAATAGTTTTAAGAAAGCGTAAAATTTATTAGTAATAGTTACGCTTTTGATTCTATTTTGCATTGCAGTATAAAATCCATTTATCGAAACCCATCTAAATCCCTTCGCAATGGCAATTGTAAAACATAATAAACTGATCGAAACGAGCTATAAGATGAATAGCCGTGAGCAGTTTTTTGTTCTTTATTTGATTTCTAAAATTTCACAAAACGATTCTGAATTTCGAGAATATAAAATGCATTTTTCTGAAATTGAGCGCATTTTAAACTTTGATGGTAAACGTAGAATTGCCAATAAAACGGAAGTTTTTGCGATCATGGATCGCCTGAATAGTGTTCCGATTGTCTATGAGAAAGGAACAATTGTCGGTAAAAGTGTTTGGTTGCAACACATGGAACATGATACTGAAACGGATGAGTTTACATTTAGCTTATCAGAAAAATTACGGGATTATTTGATTCAACTCAAAGAGCATTTTACTCAATATAACATTAGTAACATTGTTTATCTCAATTCGAATGCAATTCGATTATATGAAGTTTTGAAGCGTTATCAGTTTTTGGGAGAATGCATATTGGAGGTAGAAAAGATTAAATTTTATTTAGGTATAGAAGGAAAGTACCCTAAATTTTATGAATTCAAACGTTGGGTATTAATTCCTTGTCAAACGGAAATTGAAAAATTTTCGGATATCAAATTTGAATTTATGCCAGCGAAGAAAAAAGGAAAAAGTATTGTTAGCTTGAAATTTTTTATATCTGAAAATCAGCCAGAGACTATTCCTGAGAACATTGGATTTTTGAATGGTGAATCAAATCGACCCACCGGAAAAAATGCAACCTTTCTTCAGCAGAAAATCGATCAATTAAATTATTCACAATGGATGGCTTTTCAATTTTTATCTCAATTAAATGTTAATAAAACCTTTATTATCGAAAAAGTTCTATCGGACTCCAAGGTGAATTATCATCCATTAATTGGTTATGAAGATATTTATATGAAAATTCTTTGGAAGTTTTTAAATGAAAAAAGTAATGCAGCAGAAAAAGCAGGAGCATTTGTTGATTGGTGGAAAAAAGGAAAATTAACGGAAGATAATTTACATGCTCGTATGGTAGAAGTTGTTTTGAAAAAGAAAAATGAAATGAGCAATAATGAGCGAGATAGACGAGAAGCAACTAAGCAAATGAATAAAAAGGAGTACGGAACTTATTTGGAGAAGGAGCAAAATGAGTTTCGAGCGGCGAATGCGATAGGAGAGGAGGTAGAGTTTGGCTCTAAAATAAAAAAAGCTGGATTTAATATTGATGTTTTTAAAAATAAATATCCAATTTACTATATGGAGTCAATTGAGGAGGTTAAGATGGAATATGTTAAGGCATTTGAATCACTTGGACAAGAAGTTGATTTTAATAAATATCAAAATGCGATTGAGGATAAGGTGAGATTCAAGTGCAAAGCGTGGTGGGAAGAGGAGAGGACAAAAGTATCGTAATATTGTTCTGTTTAATCATATTTTAGACCAGGCTTTTAAAGGCAATTACATAATCTCCTCTTAAAGTTTAAACATTTATTAAAAAACTAGATGATATGGCAAAAAAGAAGATAAAAGTTCAAGGTTTAGTAATTCATTTGGAAAATGTAGATAATAAGGATTATGTTTCTTTGACAGATATAGCAAAAAAATCTAGTAAGGTTAAACCTTCTCATCTTATTCAGAATTGGATGAAGAACTCCAATACTTTAAAATATTTAATGACTTGGGAGCGAGTTCATAATCCCTCTTTAAAGGTCATCCAAATGGATGACCTTTTGTTAGATTCTATGGATAATAGGGTTATTTTATCTCCTAAGGAATGGATAAAAAAGACGAATGCAGTTGGAATGATTCAAAAAACAGGAAGAGGAGGTGGAACTTTTGCCCATGAGGAAATTGCTTTAGATTTTTGTTATTGGTTAAGTCCTGAGTTTAAAGTATACCTAAATAAAGAATTTACTCGCTTGAAAAAAGAGGAGTTTCAACAGAAAAATCTTGAATGGCACATCTCAAAAATTACTGACAATATTGAAGAGGTTCGAAATCTATTGGATACTATACCTTTTCAAAATCCGGCAAGGAATAGGATAAAAGGATTAGAGGAGGAATGACTTTTAATTACGTCATATCCCACCATTAAACTGTAGCCAATTTTATATACTTAGGGTTGAAGAAATACCTAAAATAGTGTATTTGGACTTTTTTTAGAGTTTAAATTCGACCTCTAAAAAGAAATGATTGTTTTGTTACCATAAAACGAGTTTTCATTTGTACTAACTAATGGTCATTCATTTGGATGACCTTTTCTTAGCTTCAATGGATAAAAGACTTTGAAGCTGTATTTAAAAAATCTAAATATAAAAATAATTACCTTCGTGATTTCGTAATACTTTGTAACAGAGTACTAACTTAGATCGCAAATTTTAATTATAAAATCCTAAAATCATGAATAGACAAATTCATATGGTCGATGTCGGTGGGCAATACCGAAATATGAAATCCGAGATTGATCAAGCAGTTATTGAGGTCATTGAATCAGGTCAATTTATTAACGGACCAAAAGTCAAAAGGTTCCAAGCTGATTTGGAAAATTTTTTGGAAGTCAAACATGTGATACCTTGCGCGAATGGAACTGATGCATTACAAATTGCTTTAATGGCATTGGGTTTGGAACCTGGTGATGAAGTCATTGTTCCCGCGTTCACCTATGTAGCTACAGCAGAGGTAATTGCATTGTTACAATTGACGCCGATTATGGTTGATGTTGATCCAAATACTTTTAATTTGACTGTAGAAATTTTTGAGAAAGCGATCACGCCAAAAACAAAAGCAGTTGTTCCAGTTCATTTGTTTGGGCAATGTTCCGATATGGAGTCGATTATGGATTTGGCAAAAAAACATAATATTTACGTCATAGAAGATAATGCGCAAGCTATTGGGGCAGATTATACTTTTTCTAATGGAAAAAATCAAAAGTCAGGTACGATTGGAGATATTGGAACAACGTCTTTTTACCCGTCAAAAAATCTAGGTGCTTATGGAGACGCGGGTGCTATTTTCACTAATAGTGATGAACTGGCTGCAAAGTTGAGAATGATTGCTAATCATGGTCAAGGTCAAAGATATCATCATAAAATGATCGGATGTAACTCAAGGTTGGATTCGATTCAAGCAGCTATACTTGGGGTAAAATTAAAATACTTGAAAAAATATTCAAATGCTAGACAAGAAGCTGCAGCATTTTATGATAAAGCATTTGCTGATGAAGATTGGATGCAAATACCTACTCGTCAACATAATTCTACCCACGTTTTTCACCAATATACTTTAAAAATAAAAGATGGATATCGTGATGCACTCAAAGACCATTTATTTGCTGCTGGAATTCCATTTGGTGTTTTTTATCCACTACCACTTTATGAACAAGAAGCCTTTAAAAAATTCGTTCCAGACGATTTAGATTTGCCTGTAACTGAAATGTTGTGTCAATCTGTTATCTCATTGCCAATTCACACAGAGATGGATGAGGAGATTTTAAATCATATTTCTGGTGTTGTAAAAGGTATGTTTAAAACAGCATAAGAGTTAAATTACTGACCAGTTAAACGGTTTAACTGGTCGGTAATTTTTCTATCTTTCCTCATTTGTAAAAATCTCGTTTTGATATTTTTGATAAAATGAAAAAACCAAAGTAGCATCGTTGAAAATCATCATACCAAATATTGCCGTTCCAGAAGTTGAATATACTTTTCATTGTTTGATGAAAGAGTTTTTGGGATTGGAATATGAAATAGAAGTTTTGCCCACCGCCAAGGATTTTACCATAGATATTGGTTCGAAAAAATTAGTCATCAGGAATCATTTTTTTAAAAATGATGATTTGCCAACTTTGTATCAAAAACAGAATCTGCCATCTGAGGTGACATCTGATGAAGTGATTATTGAAGGAAAAGAATATTCGTGTTATAGTATTTTTGGAAAATCAATATGGACTGAAACTAAAGATGAAATAATATTAGAAAGCGATATAGTGGCGTCTACTTTTTTTATGTTGTCGAGGTGGGAAGAAATATTGGAAGGGGAGCGAGATATGCATCAACGTTTTTTGGGAAAAAGCGCACTGGCGTATAAAAATAGTTTTTTGGAAAAACCTGTGGTTAATCAATACGTAGAAATATTGTGGGCTTTTTTACAAAAAGGTAAAATTATACAAACTCGAAAAAAACGGACTTTTGAAATCGTTCCAACGCATGATGTGGATATTCCATTTTTGTTTCCCAATTTTATTTATGGACTGCGAACGATTGCGAGGTATTTAGTTTCGCCTACCTATTTTTGGGATGGGATTAATTATTTAAGGTTCTATTTGAAAGGAAAAGATCCGTACGATACGCATGATGTTTTTTTGGATGGAGCAGAAAAATTAGGTGTTAAAGCGCATTTCTTTTTTATGGCGGGTTGCCACAATCGCTTTGATCCAAGAGATCAGTTGGAGCATCCGAAAGTAAAAACATTAATAACAAAGATAAAAAACAGAGGTCATCAAATTGGATTCCATCCATCCTATAAATCGTATGATAATACTCCAATATTTTCTCAAGAAAAAAATCGTTTAGAAAAAATTGTAGGACAAAAGGTGGTGATTGGAAGACAACATTATTTACGATTCGAAAACCCAACTACTTGGAATCTTTGGGAAAACGAAAAAATGGAATGGGACTCGACGATGAGTTACGCCGATGAAATTGGTTTTCGAAATGGCGTTTGTTATCCATTCCCTGTTTTTGATATTTTAAACAGAAAAAAATTAAATCTGATGGAGCGACCATTGATTTTGATGGAAGGCACCTTAGGTTTGTATATGGATATAACTTTGGATGATGCGGAAAATAGAGTAGGGGAGTTGATGAATCAAGTTAAAAAATACGAAGGGGACTTTGTTTTTTTATGGCATAATTCCTCTTTGAATTTCCAACAATATTCAAGATATAATTCCATTTTAACTGAAATATATAATTATAAAAAATGAAGATATTGACCATTGTCGGAGCACGACCGCAATTTATTAAAGCAGCAGCAGTTAGTAGAGCGATTGCTAAGTTTGAGGATGTGAGTGAAGTGATCGTTCATACAGGACAGCACTTTGATAAAAATATGAGCGATGTTTTTTTTGAGGAAATGCATATCCCAAAACCCGATCATCATTTGCACATCAATAGTCTATCACATGGTGCGATGACGGGACGAATGTTAGAAGGAATAGAAGGAGTGATTTTGAAGGAAAAGCCAGATTGGGTGCTAGTTTATGGAGACACCAATTCGACTTTGGCTGGCGCTTTGGCTGCGTCGAAATTGCATATTCCGTTGGCACATGTTGAAGCAGGTTTACGGTCCTTTAATATGAAAATGCCAGAGGAAGTGAACCGAATTTTGACGGATCGAATCAGTACCGTTTTATTTTGTCCTACTATAACAGCGATTAAGAATTTAGAAAATGAAGGTTTCGAAAAATTAGAGAATGAGGTGATTCAAGTTGGAGATGTGATGTATGATGCGGCGTTATTTTATTCAGATAAATCAAGGAAACCTGACTTTGTTGTTCCTGAGAAATTTATCCTCACGACTTGTCATCGAGCAGAGAATACCGATGATCCTAAGAAATTAGCAAATATTATTAATGGTCTAAATGAAATTCATCGAGATACGCCAGTCATTTTACCCCTTCATCCTCGAACCAAAAATTACATTGAAAAATATGATTTAAAACCTGAATTTCAATTGGTTGATCCAGTTGGATATTTGGAGATGGTTTATCTTTTACAAAATTGTTCGATGGTGATGACGGATAGCGGTGGTCTACAAAAAGAGGCATTTTTCTTTAAGAAACCATGTATTACTTTGCGAGATGAAACGGAGTGGGTGGAGTTGATTGAACACAAAGTTAATTATTTATGTCAGGTTGGGAATGAGGGGGAGATTGTTTCGCTTTTTGAGAAGGTGAAAAAGGAAAAGGTTGATTTTGAGATTAATTTGTATGGGGAGGGGGATACGTCGGAGTTGATTGTGAGGGATTTGTTGGAGCGGAGGTTAAGTTAGGTTTTATCATTTTGTTCCAAATTATAAATAGCACTTAAAATAGCAAAGATCAACCATAAGTGCCTAAAATTTATCGCATCTACAGATATGGCTTCCATGAAAAAAATGAGTAAGCAAGCTGAAGTGGCAACTTTTAAGTTGTAATATTTTTTAGTTGTTAAAAGATGATTGGACATTTTAAAAAGAACAAAAGTGAGGTATAAAATTGCTGAGAGACCGAAGATTCCAATTTCTGCAAAACTGCCAAAGTAAGTAGAATGTGGATCGTAGTCAGGGATATGTTTTGGAAATAAACCTTCTTCTTTTAATTCATGAAAGTACATTCCGTGATTGCCTGCGCCGACTCCTGTGAGCCAATATTCTTTTCCTAAATAAAGTGCACTTTGTTTAAGTGTAAAGTAGGCGGTAGGAATGATATAGTTATTTTGGGTTTCTCCAATAAGTTCTCCCGTATTGAATGCTTTGCTTCTAATTGCGGATAAATTTGGATTATTTTTATTGATTAAAATAAAATGAGTCGCAAACATATAAAATACAAAAAGTGAAAGAGCTGCAATCCTTAGCCCATTTTTTATAAAAGGATTAATCTTTTCTTTTTTTAAATAAATAAAGATTAATCCAATAATAAGCAGGATAACAATTTTGGCGAAGGTGAAAATATATGCTAATGAAAGAATAAGAAGAATAAAAAAACTTTGAAAATTTCTTTTTTCAAATATTGAAATTAGCAGAACTAAAATACTAACATTTAAAATACTCGCCAGCATATGA
>UPTG01001329.1_pt1 | contig 18362 bp, 14 predicted proteins | sample 2160121 | NCBI WGS metagenome assembly UPTG01 (sample SAMN06266255, study PRJEB28933) | marine metagenome | isolation source: Columbia River Estuary | place: USA:Columbia River Estuary, USA | collected 2014-07-27
ATAGTGCAGCTCTTTATCTCCTTTTTAATTATCGAAGGCTATGGATTGAGCACCTTAATTGTGGTTGACCCTTTTTCAGTGGTTACTACTACAAAGTATAGCCCTGTGCTATATTTTTAAAAAAAACAGCTAACAACAAATCGTACAAAGTAAAAACTAGTAAGGCTGTTTTTACCTAGTAAGGTGAAGGAGTGGTGGTTTAATGGAGGTTGAGCTTGAAAAGTTATTTTTTAATTATAGCTAATTTCCTTTTCCAAAAGGCTGGGTCAGTAATAAGTAAAAACAACCAAGTTCTATACTTTTTATAAAAAACACACATATACAATATGCTTAGAACATGTTTTAAATACAAATATGCTTTAATTCTAGTATGTCGTCTGTTTGCTTTTCTGGGATTTGTAAATTGCTCTTTAAATAAAGCGAGATACGCTTTTGTTTTTTTTGTTTTTGTGTACTCCAGAGACTCTGGAGTATTAAACACCTCACCGCAGGCGGCTAAAAAACAATGTAAGGGATGGTTTAATTTGCTAATAATGTTAACTGCATTTTTAGCAGACGTTTTTTTAGAGAGTAAAAAAACATCATAGGCATTTCTTAGTGAAATTCTTTTGTAATTATACCTATAATCATTTATTTGACCTGCTAGTATTGATAAATTTAGCATATTGCCATCACTAAGCATTGCAACGTTATCTATAACCTGTATGCTGCTTTTTACAGTATCATAGTTAAACAGATGCGCCTCTGATTTTCTTAGAAACTCGCTATGTATTTCTATAGCAGCCATACAATCTTTTTTAATTAATCTTGGATAGTGTCTATGCTCTGGAGAAAGCTTTTCGGGTTCATCTAAATAATTATACCCCCACTCTTTTAAAACCTGTATTGCTTTTGGGTAGTCTTGCCTAGAAAAAAGAAAATCTATATCACCAACCATTCTTTCTGTAATATCACTGTAAAGACCAGCCAATAAATTTGCGGTTCCTTTAATAAATATTGGAGTTATGTTGTGAGATAGTAAAAATGTGTTCAGCTCTTTTGCCTGAGAAATGATTTGGGTATTTCTATCTCGATTGGTGTCGGCCACGTGCTCCATAAAATTAAGCAGCTCTTGGGGCACATAGGTTAAAAAACCCTCGCGTTTAAGTGCGCAATACATCGCTGGAAATACATAATGGCCCGTACTTACCTCAACCACAAACTCCCAGTCTATATCGTTTTTTTTAAGACGCGCTTCTATGATTTGTTTGTTTTTTTTCTCTAAAGAAATCGTCAAACACATGGCAACAAAATAATAGACCTCTTTATAGCTCATCTCTAAAGAGTTTAGAAACCTGAGCGACCATCTCATTGTTATTAGAATAGGTGAGTTCAAAACAATCTAAAGCGGTAAACCAATCTAAGAAGATGGCTGCATTCTCCTTTATTGGAGACAGCCAAGAATCTGGCACCAATTTTTGGAAAGCGGTTATTTTATCTATTTTTTCGCAAGACAAAGGAGCGTCTTTTATATACTTTATAAACACAAGGCCTTTACATGGTAAATGGCTAGAAAAATCACTGTTGTTTGGCTTTAAATACCTAACAATTTTTTGCGCCACCTTAAAATCATACTCTTTACTATCACTAAGCTCTGGATAGAAAGGAAGTAGCGTGTCTAGACTTGTTTTTTTAACTGAAATTGCAGCTGGAAAAGAATATATTTCTTGACTTTGGGCAGCAACAGGCACAAAATCATCTGCAATACAATCAAAACCGTGGGCCTGTAAAAGCGCTAGTGATGTGCTTTTACCGTTACCAGAATCACCTAAAAAAAGCATGGCTCTTTTTTTGTCTGAAACAGCAGATGCATGAAACACACCCAGCCACTCATCTTCTTGCCTTTTATGAATTTTTTGGATGAGCTGCATGGAGTATTTCCCTTGGAAATAGTGAAACTCATCAAATGGCCAACTACCAATGAGCTTATTATCTACTGCCAAAAAAATGCGGGCGTCTTGGGTAAAGGTTTTAAAACAAAAATCGTGTTTTTGACTTTCTACTTCTAGATGCTCAAACTTTGGATGAATCAAAAAACAAGACTCTTGACTATCAAAGCAGCCTTTAATTACAAGCTCGTTTATTTTATAAAATTTCTCTACAGAAAAATGATTAGGGACCACTACATCTTTCAAGCTTTCTGGCTTGTTAAGTAGCTTTGATGGGCCCAAATCTATAAAGCGTTTTTTAAGATCTTGTACAAAATCTGTGGTTTCTTTAATAGGCAAAGACAACTCTTGAGAAAGCTCTCGTGAAATATCTTCCAGGGCTACACCCTTAGATAGCTTACTCACCAAAAGGGCTGTAGTATTTTCTAGAACCAAGTATTGGTTATCTCTAGAAGACCACAAGACTGTTTTATCATCTATTGGTTGTAGTAAAAAAATAGCTTGAATATTTAAATTAACTAATTTTAAAAATAAAAAACCAAAGATAAAACAATACATTGTCCTATCTCTGGCTTAGCGTTATATTAAAAACAAATACTCATATGTATTGGAGTACATTTTAATGGTGTTATTACTACAAATTATCTACCAGAAATAACAAAAAAAGCCGAAACTTTCGTTTCGGCTTTTGCTTGTACTGAAGACGGGACTTGAACCCGTACGGGCATTACTGCCCACTGGATTTTAAGTCCAGCGTGTCTACCAATTCCACCACTTCAGCATTGGTATAGTATAGAGCGAAAAACGGGATTTGAACCCGCGACCTCCACCTTGGCAAGGTGGCGCTCTACCAGCTGAGCTATTTTCGCAATTCAGAGAAATTAGTAAAAACTAATCTCAAATTTAATGATCATGCTTCAATAGTAAAGCGGGTGCAAATTTAAAATTTTTAGATAAAAATCAACCCTTTTTATTAAAAAATTTCATCTTATTTTTTAGGGGTCTCTCCAGAGGGTGGCTGCAGCATTCTTTTTATTTCGTTTAACTTTAGTAAAGCTTCCACAGGAGTTAGGGTATCTATATCAAGCTCAGTGATTTGGTCTCTTAATTCTTCCAGTAAAGGATCATCCAGATTAAAAAAGCTAAGCTGCATTTGCGCATCAGTTAGTTTGGTAACAGTATCACTCAACGCCTCAGAAGAATGCGTTTTCTCTAATCTTTTTAAAATTGTATTGGCCCGGCGTAAAACCTCCTGAGGCATTCCTGCCATTTTTGCCACATGAATTCCAAAAGAATGGTGAGACCCTCCCGGGACGAGTTTTCTTAAAAACAACACATCGTCCTTTAGTTCTTTTACAGAGACTGTAAAGTTTTTTATGCGGTCAAAGGTTGTTGCCATCTCATTAATTTCATGGTAATGGGTAGCAAATAAAACCTTAGCCTTGCTTGGATGCTCGTGCAAGTATTCGCTAATAGCCCACGCTATAGATATACCATCATAGGTGCTGGTACCCCGCCCTATTTCATCTAGAAGTATCAAACTACGAGCACTTAGGTTGTTTAGAATACTAGCGGTTTCATTCATCTCTACCATAAAGGTAGATTCTCCCATAGAGATGTTATCACTGGCCCCAACGCGCGTAAATATTTTATCTACCACACCCATGCGCACCTTTGTAGCAGGCACAAAACTCCCCATTTGAGCCAGCAGTACAATTAGAGCGGTTTGTCTTAAAATAGCACTCTTACCACTCATGTTTGGCCCCGTAATCATGATAATTTGTTGGCCTTGTTGGTCTAGAAAAACATCATTACTAATATATGGAGCATCTGGCGGTAGTTGCTTTTCTATCACTGGATGACGCCCTTGGGTAATCTCCAAATCTGTGGTGTCGTCAAAAACAGGCCTGGTATAGTTTGACAGTTTTGCTTGCAGGGCAAAACTACAAAGGCAGTCTAGCTCTGCAACGAGCTTAGCATTTTGCTGCACTGAGGCAATGTAGGTAAGCATCCACTCCAGCAGTTCATTAAATATGGTATGCTCTAAGACGGCAATTTTTTCCTCGGCGCCTAAAATTTTTGTCTCGTATTGTTTTAACTCCTCTGTGATGTACCGCTCTGCGCTTACAAGAGTTTGCTTGCGGGTCCACTCTGGAGGCACTTTATCTTTGTGGGTGTTACGCACCTCTATATAGTACCCAAATACATTGTTACTGGCAATCTTTAAAGAGCTTATACCGGTGCGCTGGGTTTCTCTTGCGAGCATCTGGTCTAGGTATTGTTTTCCTCCCTGGGCAACGGCTCTTAAATCATCCAGTTCCTCATTAAATCCCTGGGCAATAGCATTCCCTTTTATAATATGAACCGGCGCCTGCTCGTCTAGGGTTTGTTTAATTTTAGATCTTAAGTCTTCACACAGCTCTAACTGCTCGCCCAACAAGGCAAGTGATGGGTTATCGCTGTTTTGAGAAAGCTGTTTTATAGGCACAATAGCCTCCAAAGAATTTTTTAATTGCACCACCTCTCGTGGGCTAATTTTTAAGGTAGCCACCTTTGATATCAAACGCTCCAAATCTCCAATGCGTTTTGTATTGGTTTGTATTTTGTCTAGCTCCTGGCTGTGCTCTAGTAGGTAACTAACCACCTCATGACGCCTTGTGATAGCCTCCTTATTTTTAAGGGGTAAGGCCATCCACCGCTTTAACATGCGGCCGCCCATAGGTGAGATGGTTTTATCTATAACATCCAAGAGGGTTACCGCGTTTTGTTGGTGGCTGTGATACAGCTCTAGATTGCGTATGGTAAAACGGTCCATCCACACGTACTGATCTTCTGCAATACGCGCTATTTTAGTAATGTGTTTTAGTTTATTATGCTGGGTCTCTGCTAGATAATGCAAGGCGGCTCCACTGGCTATAGTACCGTGCTCAAGATGATCAACCCCAAAGCCTTTTAAGTTTTTAGTGTCAAAATGTTTGTGCAGTGTCTCTAGGGCGTAGTCTTTGTGAAACACCCAATCCTCTAGATGAAACACGTGAAAATTATCTCCAAAGGTCTCAGAAAACAATTTTCTTTTTTGTTTGCTAAAAAGTACCTCGCTAGGGTTAAAGTTTTGCAATAACTTATCTACATAAGCGGCGTTTCCCTCACTACTTAAAAATTCTCCCGTTGAAATATCTAAAAAAGACACTCCTATTTTCTGAGAATTCTTAAAAGCACCTCCCTTGCCAGGGCTAAAGTGAACCGCAGCCAAAAAGTTATTTGAACCAGCCTCTAGTATACCATCATTTAGGGCAACTCCCGGAGTTATAAGTTCTGTAACGCCTCTTTTTACAATGGTTTTGGTTTGTTTTGGATCTTCTAGCTGGTCACAAATGGCCACTCTGCACCCTGCCATAACAAGTTTTGGCAAATAGGTATTTACAGAATGGTGCGGAAACCCAGCCAAGGGTGTTTGCTCGCCACCATTGTTTCTTGCGGTAAGAGTGATGTTTAAAATTCCTGCAGCCTTTACAGCATCCTGGCCAAAAGTTTCATAAAAGTCTCCCACTCTAAAAAGCAACAACGCATCAGGGTATTTTACCTTGATGGCATTGTATTGTTTCATTAAAGGGGTTACCTTCTTGGCTTTAGACATCTGCATAAGTATTAGTACAAATGTAAAAATAGCTTTTTATACATATTTAGAAAGGCTATAAGCCAAGTAATATTTCTTTGAGAGAAAGCCTCGCATAAAAAAAGTATTTTTGTGACATGAAAAATAGGAAATTAAAAAATAGTGAACTTGGCAGAATAGACGCCCAAAGCTTTAAAGGCTCAGAAAAAACGCCACTCATCATTATTTTGGACAACATACGGAGTCTAAACAATATTGGTTCTGTTTTTAGAACCGCAGATGCTTTTTTAATAGAAAAGATATACCTGTGTGGCATTACGGCAAAACCGCCTCACAAAGACATCCAAAAAACAGCACTTGGGGCTACAGATAGTGTAGCCTGGGAATACGCAGAAAACACCCTTGATGTGATACAAAAATTAAAAAGCCAAGGAGTTTTTATAGCCAGTATAGAACAGGCACAAGAGTCTGTTTCTTTAGAAAATTTTAAAACAAGCCCCAATCAAAAATACGCTATTGTCATGGGCCACGAGGTAAAAGGCGTGCAGCAACAGGTAGTAAGTGAAAGCGATGGGGTAATTGAGATTCCTCAATACGGCACAAAACATTCCTTAAACATTGCTGTGAGTTGTGGGGTGGTTATTTGGGATTTATTCTGTAAAATAAAAGCCTAAGACATTCCTAATTAGGCGAAAATTTGATCTAAAAGTAGCAGGTAATCACTTCTGTTTTTTACAAAATCTAGCCCAGAGATGTCAATTATTTTAATGCTGTCATTGTGTTGGTTTTTAATAAACTCCAAATAGCCATCATTGATTTTTTGCAAATAGTCTGGCTTTATTGCGTTCTCATAACTGCGGCCTCTTTTTTTAATGTTCTCCAAAAGCCGATCGGTGTTTTGGTATAGATAGATGTATACATCTGGCTTGGGCAACTCTTTGTGCATTAGGTAGAATAACTTCTTGTATAAATTATATTCTTCCTGTTGCAGAGTGACTTTAGCAAAAATGAGAGATTTATACGCATCATAATCTGCAACCACACATTCTTTAAAAAGATCAAATTGTGTGATGTCTTCCAAAAGTTGTTGGTACCTGTCTGCCAAAAAAGACATTTCTAAGGCAAAAGCATACCGCTGTTGGTCCTGGTAAAATTTTGGCAAAAAAGGATTGTCTTTAAAACGCTCTAAAATGAGTTTTGCATTAAAATCATCGGCAAGCATATGACACAAGCTGGTTTTACCTGCACCAATATTCCCTTCAATTGCAATGTAGTTCAGCCTTGAAAAGTCATAGGCGTCTTGGGGGTTAGACAAGGTTTTAGATTGTTGCTCAATCACGCTATTATCAAGGGTTTCTAACAGAAGTGTTGCTAGTGTTTTTTGAAAAATAGGATGCAGCAACTCTGGTGCCAAATCTACTAAGGGCTGTAGTACAAATTTTCTATTAGAAATCTCTGGGTGAGGAACCTGCAAGTTATCCTGATTGATAACAACGGTGTCATAAAACAAAATGTCAATGTCTATAGCCCGTGAGGTGTAGCCGCCACTTTTAGATCGTTGTCTGCCTAATGCCTTTTCAATGTTTAAAATTTCAGCCAAGACCTCCGGAGGCTCATGGCGGGTCTGTAGCTCAAGCACACAGTTTAAAAAATCTGCCCCATCAAAACCAAGAGCGGGTGTTTGATACACTGCAGAGATTTTGGAAATCGTTCCTAGCCTGTTAAAAATAGCTTTTACAGCACTTTGTAGGTGCTCAAATCTATCCCCTAGATTAGTGCCTAAAGCCAAGTATAAAGTGTGCTGGTCTTTGATGATTTTGTGTGGTTTTAACCTCTAGTTAGTACTTAAAAAAAGATGAAGTATTGTGAGTGACAATTTATAACATATTAATAGATACAACAAATCCTTCGTTGCTTCTTACATTAAAAACAGTGTCATCATCAAAAATAAGATATTGCCCTTTTACACCCTTGAGCGTTCCAGTATACGCTGGTGTTTTAACAAGGTTTAATGTTTTGAGTTTGACGGGGTATTTAAGTACTGGAAATTCTAGGTTTGTTTCTTGCTTATTATCAATAAAATAAGGCAAGGCCTGCTCAGGAATATATTGCTTTAATGTGTCACGCCAAGAGGATAGGTCTTGCTCCTGTATTTCATTTTTAAGCATGGTGCGCCAATTGGTTTTATCTGCAACAAACTCTTTTAAAGCAACCTCTGTTATCCCGGCTAGGTACCTATTTGGCAACTCTGCAATCTCGAGGGCTTTGTGAGCTCCTTGGTCTATCCAGCGGGTTGGTATTTGGGTTTTACGAGTAACCCCTACTTTAACATTTCCGCTATTTGCAAGATATACAATATGGGGTTTGAGTTGTACTGCTTTTTCATACTCCAAATCTCGGTCTTCAATACCAAGATGCGCCTGGCTTTTTTCTGGATGTATGATCCAATCTGCAGCCTGAGGAATTTCAAAAAAACAATCGTAACAAAAACCTTGACGGTATATCTTTTTTTCTTTTTTACAGCTCATGCACTGATACCCTAAAAAAGATATGCTTATTTTTTTATCAAGAAGCTGATTTATATGTAGAAAATCATTCTCAAATACCAAGTAGTATTGGATTGGACTTCCTATTTCGGTTTTCATTTTTGTTAATGTGCCTTGGAATTGCATAAAATAAAATTGTACATTTAGACCTTAAAGATAGTGCAAAAATATGCCAATACCCATAGTAAATTCTTTAGCATCTTGGTTTTTAAAAAAACGTTTTCACCAAATAGAACTTTTTTTGAAATACCCTATTGATGTTCAAAATGAGCTGCTAGAACATCTTTTGCATACTGCCAAAAACACCGAAATTGGTAAACAATATGATTTTGCCTCTATTAGCACTTACAGAGAATTTGCAGAAAGAGTACCCGTAACCTCCTATGAGGATAATCATCTACAAATTGAACGCGCTAGAAAAGGAGAAAGTAATATTTTTTGGCCCACCCCTATTAAATGGTTTGCAAAATCAAGCGGAACAACAAACTCAAAAAGTAAATTTATTCCAGTGAGTTCAGCCTCTCTTGAACATTGCCACTATGCTGCTAGTAAAGATTTGTTGTGCATGTATTTAAACAATAATCCTGATGCCAATTTATTTTTAGGTAAAAGTTTACGCCTAGGAGGAAGCAAAGAATTATACAAAGAAAACGCAACGGTTTATGGAGATCTCTCTGCCATACTTATAGACAATATGCCTTTTTGGGCAGAATACAGTAGCACCCCAAACAATGAGGTGTCGCTCATGGCAGATTGGGAGCTAAAAATGCAGGCAATTGTAGACCAAACCATTCAAGAAAATGTGACAAGCCTAGCTGGAGTTCCTTCCTGGATGCTGGTTTTACTTAATAATGTACTGGAATCAACAGGCAAATCAAACCTCTTTGAGATTTGGCCCAACCTAGAGGTTTATTTCCATGGAGGTGTCAATTTTGATCCCTACATAGAACAGTATAACGCCATACTGCCCAAAGATAATTTCAGGTATTATGAAATATACAATGCCAGTGAAGGGTTTTTTGCTATCCAGGATAGAAATGCCAACAAAGAACTACTACTAATGTTAGACTATGGGATTTTTTATGAGTTCATACCCATGGATACCTATGGAAGTGCTTCACAGAGAGTAATACCCTTGGAACAGGTACAGGTAGCTAAAAACTATGCCATTGTAATTACAACCAATGCAGGTTTATGGCGCTATAAAATTGGAGATACGGTGCGTTTCACTTCTATAAGCCCCTTTAGAATAAAAGTAACAGGTAGAACCAAACACCACATCAATGTTTTTGGAGAAGAGCTCATAATTGAAAATGCAGAAACGGCATTAAAACAGGCTTCAAAACACACGCAGTGTGAAATCGTGGATTACACAGCGGCGCCTATTTTTATGGAAGGCAGAGAAAAAGGAGCCCATGAGTGGATCATAGAATTTAAAACCCCACCAAAAGATCTATCACTATTTACAAAGAGCCTCGATAGTGCTTTAATGGACCTTAATAGTGACTACCAGGCCAAACGGTTTAACAACATAACTCTTAATATGCCTAAAGTTCATGTAGCCCGGCAAAGATTATTTTATGATTGGCTCAAACAAAAAAACAAATTAGGTGGCCAACACAAAGTGCCTAGACTCTCCAATAAACGTGATTTTATAGAAGAATTATTGCATTTAAACACATAAGCGCCATACTCAATATAGTAGCTTCGGTTATAGGCTCTTCCATTAATTGTTGTATGATAGCTATAGGTTTACACAATAAAAAAAATCGCATCCTTATTAAAGGATACGATTTTTATTTTTACTAAAACACCAATTAAGATACTGCCTTGAGTTTTTTAATGGTAGATTTATTTAATTTTTTTTCTGCATACTTACGGGTAATGCTCAAAAATGTCTCATCGGTACCTGGCATTTCAAACATAGCATCTGTTAAGATAGCCTCACAAAGAGATCTTAAACCTCTTGCACCCAACTTGTATATAATAGCTTGCTCTACAATAAAATCTAGTGCTTCTGTGGTAACTACAAGCTCAATACCGTCCATCTCAAACAACTTATGGTATTGTTTTATGATGGCATTTTTAGGCTCAGTTAAAATAGACCTCAAGGTTCCTTTGTCAAGAGGGTTCATGTACGTTAAAACCGGTAGACGCCCAATAATTTCAGGAATTAAACCAAAAGACTTTAAATCACTAGGTATAATGTAACGCAACATTTCACCCTTTTGCAAAGAGCTTTCCTTTTTTGAAGCACTAAAACCAACCGCTTGCATGTTAAGCCTTTTAGAAATATGCCTTTCTATACCGTCAAAAGCACCTCCTGCTATAAACAATATATTTTCTGTGTTTACCTCTATAAATTTTTGGTCTGGATGTTTTCTGCCACCTTTTGGTGGTACATTTACTACAGTTCCTTCTAAAAGTTTTAGAAGAGCTTGTTGCACACCTTCTCCACTTACATCTCTGGTAATAGACGGATTGTCACTCTTACGAGCAATTTTATCTATCTCATCAATAAAGACAATTCCTTTTTCGGCTTTTTCAAGATTATAATCTGCAGCCTGTAACAAACGTGTTAAAATGGTTTCTACATCTTCTCCAACATATCCTGCTTGTGTGAGTACAGTCGCGTCCACAATGGCCAGTGGTACATTGAGCATTCTTGCTATGGTTTTGGCCACCAATGTTTTACCCGTTCCTGTTTGCCCAACAATAATGATATTACTTTTTTGAATATCTATATCGTCTTGTGTTTTTGGCTGTAACAAACGCTTGTAATGATTATAAACAGCCACAGACATCACTCTTTTAGTGTGATCCTGCCCTATTACATAATCATCCAAAAAAGCCTTGATTGTCTTTGGCTTTTTAAGCATCACGTCTTTACTTAGATCTTCATCACCCACTTGCGAGGCTTCCTCTACTATAATCCCGTGGGCCTGCTCAATACAACGATCGCAAATATGAGCATCTATACCCGCAATTAGCAAGCTAGTGTCTACTTTTTTCCGACCACAGAAAGAACATTCTAAAACCTCTTTTGACATGAATTGCTGTTTGTATTATCCTCTTTTTAATATTTCGTCAATCATACCGTACTCCAAAGCCTTGTCTGACTTCATCCAGTAATCACGATCACTATCCTCATACACCTTATCATAGCTTTGCCCACTGTGGCTAGCTATAATATTGTATAGTTCTGTTTTTAAAGTCATGATTTCTCTAGCAGTAATCTCAATATCACTTGCCTGTCCTTGGGCACCTCCAAGTGGCTGATGAATCATCACTCTTGAGTGAGTCAAACCACTGCGTTTACCCTTTTCTCCAGCACACAATAATACGGCTCCCATGGAAGCTGCCATACCTGTACAAATTGTAGCTACATCTGGCTTTATAAATTGCATCGTGTCATAAATCCCTAAACCAGCATACACACTTCCTCCAGGAGAGTTGATATATATCTGGATATCCTTGGAGGCATCTACACTTTCTAAAAAGAGCAATTGCGCTTGTACGATATTGGCAACTTGATCGCTAATTCCAGTACCTAAAAAGATAATTCTATCCATCATCAGGCGTGAAAAAACATCAAAAATGGCAATATTCATCTGCCGCTCCTCAATTATGTTTGGCGTAAGGTTACTTGGGTACATGCTACTCATTATTTTTTCATAATAAGTACTGCTTATGCCCTGGTCCTTAATCGCGTATTTTTTAAATTCTTCTCCGTAGTTCATAAAACTGTTTATTCTTAAAATTTTAAATATTGTTTAACACATTACAAAAAAGATACCTAAACATCTAATATGCCTAATTGGCGGTAATGTACACTAAAGATACCTAAATTTTTAAAGATTTATGCGTAGGCCTCTTTAATGAATTTATCATAAGAAACTTCTTTTATCTTAAGCTTTGCATTTTCCTTGAAGAAATCTAATAGTTTGCTAGAGTTTAACTGCTCACTCAAACGCTTTACCTCATCCTGGTTTGACATAATTCTTGAAGCAATATTATTTAGTTCTTCTTCACTAGGATCAAGCTGTCCAAATTGAGCCATTTGTCCTTTTATCATCTCAAGAGCGTATGCCTTCAGCTCATCAAAGGTTACCTGCAAATTATGCTCTGCTCTTAGTTTTCCTTCAATTAACTGGTAGCGCAATCCTTTTTCGCTGCGGGCATATTCTGCCTTGGCCTCTTCTGGGGTCATTGGGTTCTCTCCAGAGACTTGTATCCAACGCTCCAAAAAGTCTTTAGGTAAGTCAAATTTTGTGTTTTCAATTAAAGACTCTACAACGTCATTGAGCATTTTTTGATCACTTTGTTGTGCAAATTGCTTCTCTGCATCTTCTTTGATCTTTTCTTTAAGTTCCTTTTCTGAGGTTACATTCCCTTCTCCAAACAGCTTGTCAAACAACTCTTGGTTTAAATCTGCCATCTCACGGGTGTTCACTTCTTCTATTTTAAAAGAAACATCTACAGATAGCCCCTTTGCATCTTCTGCAGAAACACCAAAGTGTTTTTGATTGTCTTGCTCTTGGGCAAACATGCCTTTTGTTTTCAAAGAAACAACATCACCAGGTTTTGCTCCAATCAAGGCTTTTATTTGCGTTTTCCCTTTCAAGCTGTCCAGCTCTATGGTCGTGCTTTTATCTATCTCTTTCTCTGGGTTGGTAAAAGTACCCGTAATCTCATCTGCTTTTGCTGCCTCGGTTTTAGACTTTAAGGTCCCGTATTGCTTGCGGATAGATTTTACTTGGTTGTCAAGCATTTCTTTGTCTGCAACAATTTTATAGGCAGTAACTGATTTTTTAGCAACATCTACCTTAAAACTTGGAGACAACCCTAGATCAAACTCAAAAGTAAATTCATCGTTATCCCAGTTTATTTCTGTTTCGTTTGTAGGAAGTGGGTTTCCTAAAACATCTAATTTTTCTTGGGTCAAAAAGTTATGTAACCCTTCTTGTAATAGTTTATTTACCTCCTCTACTAAAACGCCTTTACCATACTGTTTTTTGACCATTCCCATCGGGATATGCCCTTTTCTAAAACCTGGTATGTTTGCTGTTTTCTTGTAGTTGTTTAATACCTTAGTTACCTTATCTTGGTAATCATCTTTTGAGATTACTACGGTTACTACTGCATTTAACGCATCAACATCTTTCTTTTTGATATCCATTGTATTGTAAATTTTAATTTAAATAGCTCATAAATAAAGAGATATAGCCTGCATTTATGAGCGTGCAAATATATATCAAATTACTAGATGTTACAAGCAAAACACCCAACATAAAACAAATCTGTGAGGAGTGATTTTTAAGTTTTATTTTATCAAAAGCTCAGGGCTTTAGGGTAAGGTAGTTTGAAAAAAAACTATGATTTATGCCCGTGTTTGAAAACAAAAAAAAGCGCTGTATAAAAACAGCGCTTTTTAAATTTAAGTGCGGATGACAGGAATCGAACCTGCACGCCTTGCGGCACTAGATCCTAAGTCTAGCATGTCTACCAGTTCCACCACATCCGCAGACCTTGGCCAAAGCAATGTATTAGCTTTGGGTCGGCAAATATACATAATTGTTATAATTAACAAACAATCTTTATAAAGAAATAATGCTTTTAATTACCTTTATATTTTATTAGAAAATACACCCTTATTAGCATCTGAAATTTTAAAATACAAACTACTGATGAAAAGTGCCAAACCTTATATTGCCCAACACAAAGACAGATTTATAGACGAGTTAATAGCATTATTAAAAATACCTAGTATTTCTGCAGACAAAGCCTATGCTGGTGATGTTATTGCTACCGCAGATGTCATAAAATCTAGCCTTGAAAAAGCAGGCTGTGACCACGTAGAAATATGCGAGACTCCAGGGTACCCTATTGTGTACGGAGAAAAGATAATAGACCCAACACTTCCAACTATATTGGTGTATGGTCATTATGATGTACAACCACCAGACCCAATAGAATTGTGGGACAGCCCACCTTTTGAGCCAGTTATCAAAAAAACGGAGCTACATCCTCAAGGAGCTATTTTTGCACGTGGTAGTTGTGACGATAAGGGGCAAATGTACATGCATGTAAAAGCCATGGAATACATGACAACAACCGGTCAACTACCCTGTAACGTTAAATTTATGATTGAGGGAGAAGAAGAGGTAGGTAGCGAAAGCCTTGGTTGGTTTGTAGAAAGAAACCAAGAAAAATTGTCTAATGATGTGATCTTAATTAGTGACACAGGTATGATTGCCAACGATATACCAAGTATCACAACCGGTCTGCGCGGTTTAAGTTATGTGGAGGTGGAAGTTACAGGGCCAAATAGAGATCTGCACAGCGGTTTGTATGGAGGCGCTGTTGCAAACCCTATCAATGTATTAACCAAGATGATTGCATCTTTAACCGATGAGAACAACCACATTACAATTCCAGGATTTTATGATGATGTAGAGGAGCTTTCTCAGGCAGAAAGAGCCAAAATGGCCCAAGCTCCTTTTAGCAAGGAAGCATATTGCAAATCAATAGGGATTGAAGACACCTATGGAGAAGCAACCTACACCACCAATGAGCGAAACAGTATACGTCCCACACTTGATGTAAATGGTATCTGGGGAGGCTACACCGGTGAAGGTGCCAAGACTGTAATTGCAAGCCAAGCTTTTGCAAAAATATCGATGCGCCTTGTTCCAGACCAGAACTGGAAAGAAATCACAACACTGTTTAAAAATCATTTTGAGAGTATTGCTCCAAAGGGAGTTACTGTAAAAGTTAACCCACACCATGGGGGGCAAGCTTATGTTACTCCTATAGATAGTCTTGGATATAAAGCAGCGAGTAAGGCCTACGAGAGCACCTTTGGAAAAACACCAATTCCGCAGCGCAGTGGAGGAAGTATTCCTATTGTAGCTTTGTTTGAAAAAGAACTAAAAAGTAAAACTATCTTAATGGGCTTTGGTCTAGATAGTGACGCCATACACTCTCCTAATGAGCATTTTGGTGTCTGGAATTACTTAAAAGGAATAGAAACCATACCTCAGTTTTACCATTACTTTACTCAAATGAGTAAATAAAGTACTTAAATCTTAAAGCAATAATAAGCCCTGCTAGTTTAAAAATTAGCAGGGCTTTTATGGTATTTAAAATACTTACAATTTTTTTACATATTCGGTAATAAGTACAATTTGTACCCCGTCTACTTTTCCTTCTATAAAGGTGTCATTCTCGTGATCTAATGAAATACGCCGCACGGCAGTACCCTGTTTGGCAACCATGCTAGATCCTTTTACTTTCAAATCTTTAATAAGTACTACAGAGTCCCCCGTTTGCAAAACAACACCATTTGCGTCTCTATGCACTAAGGCATCTGCTTTATCTTCGGCATCACCCTGGGCTGCAGCCCACTCTAGGTTTTGGGGCTCCATGTACATCATATCTAGCAGATCTTGAGACCAACCAAAAGATTTTAAGCGATGCAACATACGCCATGCCATTACCTGCACTGGTGCCACTGTGCTCCACATGCTGTCATTTAAACAACGCCAGTGATTTTCATTTCGCTCTTCTACCTCAAACTCACAAGAGCAGTTTACACACGCCAAGATGGAGGTGTCTAAGGGATCAATATACTCTGGAGTTTTTGGCACTAGATACACCTCTAAGTTTTCTGGTTCTGAATGTCCACAAAGTTCACAGGTGTCTTGGGCTCTCTTTCTTACTTCTCTCTCTACGCTCATTTGATGATTTTTTTTACACTAACAAATGTAACAATATTGTGTAGTTGCAAGCTATTAAAAATTTATTTCTAGGGCTGTTAAATAGTATATTTCACTAGATTTGTGAGGATAAGATTTCAAGATATGCATGGTATTTCTATTTCACAAGCAGTAACTATAGCCAAAACCCACTTCTTAATTACGGGTGATGTCAGTGTGCTTGATGGAGATGAAGATTTTAATTTTAAAATCACAACGGCAAGTACCTGTTATGTGTTAAAAATATCATCAGCAAACCTCCAAAGACTCGAGACCCAAAATAAAGTACTTCATTTTTTATCTCAAAAGGAACTACCCCTTGCCTTGCCACAGATACTTCCAAATAAAAAAGGAGATCTATGCACAACAATAACACTGCACGGCGCCCAATATCACATTCGTCTGATTACCTATGTGCAAGGAAGGCTTTGGGCGAATATAAACCCTAAAACCAGTGTGTTAAGGCATGATTTAGGACACAAAGCAGGAGCCCTTACAAAAGCCTTGCTAGACTTTGCGCCAAATCCAAGCCAAAGTGATTCTAATTGGGATCTTGCAAATGCATCCTGGAGCTGTAAGCACACCATGCTTTTTAAGGGAGAAAAACGTACCCTTATAAAAAGATTTCAATCGCTATTTAAAGCCATAGAGTCCTGTCACAAAACACTTCCAAAAAGCACCATCCACGCAGATGTGAATGATTATAATATTATAATATCAAACAATCTTAAGAATATTGAGGTTGCAGGTATTATAGATTTTGGAGATACCACCTACTCCCAAACCATTAACGATGTTGCCATTACAATAGCCTATGGCGCAATGCAGGTGCCAGATCCACTAGAGGCTGCACTAGAGATATTACAGGGCTATGGGGCGCACTATCGTTTTACAGAAAATGAACTACACTGCTTGTATGCCCTGGTGGCCATGCGCCTTGTTACAACAGTAACAAAAGCAGCCCTAAGAAAACAACAAGACACTACCAACACCTATCATAGCATTAGTGAGCAACCCGCTTGGCAATTGCTTGAAAAATGGCAGGACATTACTCCAGAATTTGCAAGCTATAGCTTTAGAAGTGTTTGTGGCTTTAAGGCACACCCAGATGAAATTGCATTTAAAACATGGGCTAAAAACAATAACTTTACCCTAACAGATATTTTCCCTTCACAAGTTTTAAAAACAGACTTACATCTGCTAGATTTAAAAATATCTAGCCCATGGATTGGCGGGAAAGAGTCTTTTAATGATTTGGATTTGTTTGCATTTAAAATAAATCAAATTCAAAAACAGCATCCTACCAAACTCATTGCTGGAGGCTATCTAGAACCGCGGCCGATATACACCTCAAAAAGCTATGAAAAACAAGCAAATCAAGCCGCTCAAAACAGGACACTACACCTAGGGATAGATTTTTGGTTACCCTCGAAAACCCCTGTGCATACGCCCCTTAAGGCAGAAGTTGTTGTGGCCACTTATAACCCACAGAGCAAGCAGTACGGCGGGCTTTTGATTTTAAAACACAATGAGGATGGCCTGGTTTTTTACACGCTTTATGGACACCTTTGCAAGGCAAGTGTAGCGGCTCAGAGGGTTGGCGATGTACTAAAAAAAGGAGACAGAATTGGGGCATTAGGTAATCCTCTACAAAATGGCCAATGGGCTCCCCATTTACATTTTCAAATCATGCTCTCTATGCTTGACAATACCCAAGATTTTCCTGGGGTAGCCTTTCCAAAACAAATGCAAGTTTGGAAAAGTATTTGCCCAGACCCTAACCTATTGTTTAAAAACCCAAAACTACATACACAGTATGATGCTCCGAGTTCAGAAATCTTAGATTTCAGAAAAAAACATTTAGGAAAAAGCTTAAGTATATCTTATCAAGAACCTCTAAATATAGTGCGTGGAGATGGCGCTTATTTAATGGACACTTGGGGAGAGAAATACCTTGATACCGTAAATAATGTAGCGCATGTTGGGCATGAACATCCTGTGGTAGTTAAAGCTGCACAAGAGCAAATAGCACTTCTTAACACAAACACGCGGTACCTCAACCAAAACATCATTGCATATACCAAGGCACTGCTTGAAAAACTGCCTCCAGAGCTCTCAGTGCTACATTTTGTAAACTCTGGAAGCGAAGCCACAGAACTTGCACTGCGTATGGCCAAAACCGTAACTGGGCAAAAAGACATGCTTGCCATTGAGGTAGGATACCACGGAAATACAACTGCTGCTATGCAGGTAAGCTCTTATAAGTTTGATAGTAAAGGTGGCAGCGGAAAACCAGAACACACTCATATTTTACCGCTACCAGACCCCTATAGAGGACTCCATACTAAGGGAAACGAGTTGGGAAGTATCTATGGCAATTACGCGCAACAACATATAGACCGTCTTGCCCTTGTTAATAGAGGTATTGCTGGTTTTATGGGAGAATCTATTATAAGTTGCGGGGGGCAAATAGTACCGCCCAAAGGATACTTTAAAGCAATATATAAAACAGTAC
>UPTG01001340.1_pt1 | contig 18271 bp, 19 predicted proteins | sample 2160121 | NCBI WGS metagenome assembly UPTG01 (sample SAMN06266255, study PRJEB28933) | marine metagenome | isolation source: Columbia River Estuary | place: USA:Columbia River Estuary, USA | collected 2014-07-27
GTATGGGAAGAGTGGTTAGAAAACTTTAAACAAGGAGTTGAATTACCTGGTGGCAAAGATAAGATGCTACTAGACTTGACTATTACGGGACCTGGTATGTTCTCATTAAAAGAATTATTCGATTTGAGCCAAGAACTTGGTGTAAGAATGGAAACAAAGATGATGTTTGCATTCCATCCAGACATGGTGTTCTCTCCATTTGCATGGCCTAGACATATACTTGACAAGGTAATACAAGACAATTTAGATTATATGGAACCACTTGCAGATAGAAACCAAGATACACTAATTAAAACATTACATGAAATGAAAAATAGACCAACATTTGCAGAACAATGGAATGACCACCACGAGCCATCAGTTGGTGGCAGACAGTTCCAAGCAAAATTGAGTAGTATAAGAAAGGATAAAGAACTTGGGATGCCTACTATTGAAGACATTTACCAAGAACATTGTCCTGAACTATACGATTGGTGGATGGAGTGTTGGGATGAGTAAAGTATTCTGTTCATTACCTTGGATGCACTTAGCATCACACCCACACGGCGGAACAACAATTTGTTGTGTTGCGAACCATGAAGGTGGAATATCTAGGGCAAGAAACTGGGCACCAGTTAGAAAAAATGTCTTACCAAATAATGTTGGTAATGATGAGTTCTTAAATCTAAAAGACCACTCAATTGAGCAATTAATGAATGCAGATTCATTTAATGAACTAAGGCTTCAGATGTTAAATGGAGAAGAGCCAGTTACATGTAAAAGATGCTTTAGAGAAGAAGAGAATGGAATTCATAGTAAGAGACTTAGAGAGAATGAAATATATTCTCATCACACTGAAGAAATAGCAAGAGCGAACACAAACGAAGATGGGTCTATAAAAGCGATTAATTTGGAATTCATTGAACTACGATTAGGCAATATATGCAATGCTAAATGCAGAACATGTAATCCTTGGAGTAGTAGTAAATGGATATCAGACTATAACAAATTACAAAGTAAATTCACTACGCTGGATTTATTTGACAAAGGGATGAATCAATTCGATTGGCCAGAGCAAGAAAAGTTCTGGAATGACTTGTTCGAAAATTCAAAAAATGCTAAAGTATTTTATATCAATGGTGGTGAGCCCACTTTAATTAAAGAACACTTTAGATTTTTAAAACGAATGATTAAAGCAGGAAGAACTAATGTAAAATTATGGTATAACATCAATATGACTAATATGACTGAAGAAATAATTGAAATTTGGAAACAATTCGATTATGTCGAGGTTGGATTTAGTATAGATGATGTTGAAGATAGAAACGAATACATAAGACATCCTACAAAATGGACAGATGTTACAAAATCAGTTAATATGCTTAAAAAAGCAAGAAAAGATTTACCATTTCATCAAAAGAAAAAATTTAAATTCTCAGTAACACAGACAGTAAGTTGGATGAATTATTTTTATCTAGTAGATATGTTAGAATGGGCGGCAGACAATGAACTTCAAGTTCATCACAATTTTGTTACTCAACCAGACTACTATAGTGTAAATGTTTTGCCACAAGAATTAAGAAAATTAGTCACAGAAGAAATGAGAAACTACTTTGAGAAAGACGGACCATTAGAGGCAATTGACTCTGGTGAAAGAGAATGGGCAATACACACATTGATAAATCAATTAGTTTCATATGAATCTGCACCAACAGATATTGATTCTTTAAAAAAAGCATTAGAACATAATGAAGAATTAGACAAATTAAGAAATGAAAATTTCAGAATGACATTTCCTGAATTGAGTTATGAACTAGATGGATATTTGCGTGATGACGTTTAAAGAAGCAGATGATTGGAAAGAATCTGATAAGGATCCAAATCATCTTCGACCAGATAATCAATTGTTTTCTCCACTTGATACAATTCTTCCTGCAACTCCACGGAATCCTTTATGCGGAGAGGGACACTATGAAATATGTGATGACTGGAATGTAGAAGTACAAACAAGAAGTCTTTCACCTGAAGATAAAATCAATCCTGAAGATAAAATTGTACTTTGTGTGGGTGATAGTTTTACATTTTGTGATGGTATGTATTATAAAGACACATGGACTAAGCACTTGCAAGATTCGATATACAAAGATTACAAAGTTATAAATGTTGGTATACGTGGTGCAAGTAATACATTGATTACAAATATCCTTTCAAAATATTGTAACAAATATGGAAAGCAAATAGAGAATGTTATCTGTGGATTCTCGTTTAATGCAAGAAGAACATACTTTACATCTAGGACTGAAGAGAATAAATTACAACAATCAACTGTTAATATTTCTCCTGGACATTCTTGGAATCCCACAAACCTACGTATAGTAACTAAGATACAAACTGCATTTGAGACTTTAAATACAGAAGAAAACGACCAATCAGATTTTCAAAGAAATTTATTACTCGTTAAGGGATTGAGCAAAATACACAATATGAAAGTTTTTTGGTGGACAATGCAAGAGTGGGGCGATTATGATTCGTGGAAATATAATAAAGATTATAGAGAAACACTTGAAAGTTATGATTTTACATATATGAATATAACTTCGGATATAGACCGAATAATGAAACAAAATAAAATAACTGGTGAAGAGATGCAAATCTCTAAAGAAGATGGGCACATGAGTAAAAAAGGAAACTGGGTTATGGCAGAAGCAATGAAGAGATATCTAGCATTCAATAAAGATAATCCACCTACCGACATGGTCCACTATGGAATAGATGGATGTTAACAATAGACATAACCAGATTCAAGAATTTGGGAGACGACCAATGGTGGATGTATCTTTACAATATGTTCTTCGACTATGATATAAAATTTGAAGAAAGCAATAGGCTAATATATGAACCTAGAATTTCACAAGAGTTGGGAAACGCAGGAATAGAATGTGTCAAAGACGGCAGTATAGCAAAGAAGTTACCCAAAAAATCAAAGGTTGTAATTAGTACAGTACAAGAACCTATATGTTCTGAGGGTGATTTCTTCTACCATGAAAACATAAATGTGAATGAGAAACTAGAAGAAGCGGGTGCAGATATAAACAATACGTGTTGGGTATCCGGTGACTTCTTTGCACCACATCATAACAAATCAAACATTAAAACGTTTTTTGTTCCTGGGTGGAATCACTACTACTGGGAAGAAAAATATGATATCACAGACGAGTTCATAGACCAACGAACATGTGATAATGCATTCTTAAGTTTTAATAGAATTCACAAACCACATAGAATGTATTTCTTATTACGATTGCATGAGATGGGAATGATTGATAACAACTTGATAAGTTGTGCAAGAGAGATGGACGGTGAAACATTTGAACAGCATATTGAATGGATTGTCAAAGACAAAGAAGATTACAATAAAGTGTTTGACCAGTATAATCTAGTTGATATAGATAAAATCAGAACACAAGCAAGTGAGTTTATGAAAGACTTACCGTTAGTATTAGATGTAACAGACTTCCAAGAAAATGGGTGCTTCTATGATGATACATTATGGAGTTCAGCGTCATTCTATCAAAATTCTTTTATGAGTATATTAACAGAGAGTAGCCCAATGGGACCTGGCTGTTATGTATCAGAAGTAGTATTTAAAGCAATTGTCTTTATGCATCCTTTTATGATTATAGGTCAACCTAGAACATTAGAAGTTCTTCGACATTGGGGATTTGATACTTTTGATGATGTATTTGATAACAGTTATGACCTGGAAGAGGATATGTTTAAACGTATAGAAATGGTTATTGAACAGATGGAAATTATAAATCAATTAACACCAGAAGAATTAGCAGAAAAAACACTTGAATTGAGAGACAGATTAGTGTATAATAAGAAAAGATACTTTAGTAAAGAGTTCAGAGAAATAACAAAATCATATTTTGATAATGTTTATAACTGGTTAGACGATGCGATACAATAAGATTAAAGAGAATAGTAAAACAGAAATGGTATCTGCCGACATCTTTAAAGATAGTCGTGGCACAATCTTTAGTTTTCCTATTGATGACAACTTGACTGAATATAATCTTATGGTCACTAAGAAAGGTGATGAAAGAGGATATCATTATCATCCAGAGTTCAATGAGTATATGATGGTAGTTTCGGGAAGTTGTGAGTATACTGAGTTTTCTTCTGGCGAAAACATCACTATCAGACTAGATGTAGGTGATAGTATTCGTATACCAATTGGCACATCTCATAAGTTTAGAGCATTAGAAGATTATTCTTTTGTGAGTATGTTAACAAAACATTGGGATAAATGTAATGACCCAATTGTGAAAGTAAACAAAAATGGAAATGAAGTTTAAATTTGATAATAACGAAACGCTAACACTTGATGTATTCGACACAGAAACGAATCAAAGAGTATTAGAACTTTGTAAAGAATGTAAAACAAATAATATTGAATTATATCAACGACCACTACCACCAGAAATAGGGCGTTCTTATTCGGGCCATTGGCTTACAAAAACACCCATCGATGCTTTGGAAAATTTAAGAAAAGGTTTTAAATTAACTGGCATTGAACCTGCAGTTACGATTGGTGACTCATTGACTATTGAAGAATGTAATATAATACATAGACAGTTTACGACAGCATTTAATAAAGGTGGATATAATACACAAGATTTACAATTAATCAACCATAGCATACATGATTACGAAGATTCTTTAGTTACACCAAATTATATGGATATACAAGCAACTGTCGGTAATGATAATATTTTTGGATTTGATGTGACTCATAATCAACAAGAATATGCCTTTCATATAACTGAAGAAGATATTTTAGATATAACCTCGGATGTATATTTGAATGATGAATGTAGAGTTGGAAGAAGTTTTGAAGAAGCATGGGCACATGATGACAATCCTAGCAATTCGGATATAATGGACATAGATAGTGTAGGACCCTTATTTCTTTTTCAGAATGAAAGACGTAAGAAACTATATAGTAGTGATGTTTTTCATAATTGGCTAGAAAAATACAACAGCACAGAAAAGAAATATTCTGATATTCCATTTGCGAATATAGTAGATGGCAATTATGGAAATATAACTACTGCAACTCTGGTAGATATAACATGGTAAATCCATTCGACACAGTGCATAAGTTTGAGAGAGTGGTGGCTGAGTATGCCAATGCACCATATAGTATTGCAACTGACTGTTGTAGTCATGCTATATTTTTAAGTGCTATATACTATAAGAAGAAACATGGAACTTGTACTGTTGAGATGCCAAAAAATACTTATGTTAGTGCGCCAATGCAAATGATACATGCTGGGTTTGATGTAGATTTTGTAGATAAAGAATGGAAAGGTGTTTATCCAATTGAACCCACAAACATCGTAGATGGTGCTCCTAGATTTACAAAAGATATGTATATAAAAGGAACATATCATTGTTTGAGTTTTCAATTTAAAAAGATACTAAGTACTATTAAAGGTGGAATGATACTCACTGATGATAAAGATTTTTACGATTGGGCACAACTTGCGGTGCATGATGGAAGAGATATGAGTGTTCCTTACGAAGAAGATAAGATGAAAGTTTTGGGATATCATATGTTTATGACACCAGAAACTGCTGAATTAGGATTACATAATTTTATTAAGAATAAAGTACATAACGAAGATGTTGCAGGGTCATATACGTATCCTGACATCAGTTACATAAAGGACTTATAATGGCAAATATAAAACAAATAGAACAATGCAGAAGTTGTGGCAGTAAAGAACTCACTACTGTATTTGATATTGGTGATTTAAAAATTAATGCATTTGTCAAAGAACCAAACTTAGACGTAGGTACTGCGCCTCTTGCCTTAGTGCATTGTGAAGAATGTGATTTAGTACAACTAACTCATACTGTGCGAGAAGAAGACCTATATAAAAATTATTGGTACCTATCTAGGTTAAACAAAAAGATTGTTGATAACTTAGAGAGCATAACAGTCGATGCAACATATGAAGTAGAACTAAATGACGATGACTTGGTTGTTGATATTGGCGCAAATGATGGCACACTTCTAAGTTTTTATCCCGACAACGTAATAAAAGTTGGTATTGACCCTGCACAGAATATTCATAACGAATTAAAAGAGAACTGTGATATTATGATAGGCGACTTCTTTAACAGGGAGAACTGGGACAAACAAATCGGCGACTGGTATGGTCCAGTAAAGATTGTAACTACTGTTGCTATGTTCTATGACTTAGATAATCCAAACGAGTTCGTACAAGATATCAAACACATATTACATGAGAGTGGCGTATGGGTTTGTCAATTGATGACAGCAAGACCAATGTTAGATACAAATGACTTAGGTAATGTGATACATGAACACATCGAATACTATTCATATCAATCACTAGTAAACTTATTAGAACGTAATGGATTAGAGATATATCAAGTACGTGAGAACGATATCAATGGTGGCAGTTATCAACTTTATATTCAACATCTAAATGAAGGTAGTTGCGAGTATAAAGAGAATTGTTCAGTAGATAGATATACTGATTGGAAAACAAACATCGATAAGAATAGAGATGAGACTATGAACTTCTTACGTTCAGAAGTAGAAGACGGAAAGAAAGTTTATATCATGGGTGCTAGTACAAAAGGCAACACAATCATGCAATACTATGGATTAGATAGTGATGTAATTAGTGGTGCGGCAGAGATACATCCAGATAAGATTGGTAAGTATCTAGTTGGTAGTAGTATTCCTATTGTACATGAAGACGAAGCAAAAGAGAAAGCAGATTACTTCTTAGTATTCCCATTTCATTTTAAAGAACTGTTTGTTAATAGAATTTTAAAAGACTGGATTAAAGATGGTGGCAAACTTGTATTCTGTACTCCAGAGTTTGAGGTGATAGGCTGATGAACGATTTTATTTACAAAGAAATATATAGCGAAATCAAAAACAATTATCGCTCAAACTGGACAAAAAGTGATATTGAAAGAATGAGAGGTATGTCTACTATATCTACAATGAGTACTTCACGGATGAATGCCATTTTAGAAACTATCAGATATGTTAAAAAGAAAAACATTCCTGGTGACTTAGTAGAATGTGGTGTTTATATGGGAGGCAATATTGCACTGTCTATTGGTGAGATGAAAAGATTGGATATAAATCGTTCTTTCTGGGCATATGATACGTTTTCTGGTGTGCCTAAAAATGAATTGATAGACAATGACACTCACATACCGATGAACAAAGAAGGTTCTGGAGAGAGTGTAGAAAGTAGATATGTTGATGATAAATGGTGTTACTGTGACTTAGATGAAGTAAAACAAAATGTTTTAGAATGTACTAAAAATCAAACCAACTACAAATATAACAATGAAGAAACAAAAGATATTATAGATGATATAGTAATATATGTTGAGGGTTCAGTTATCGATACCATACCTAAAACGTTGCCAGAACAAATATCTTTTATACGATTAGATATGGATATTGCGGCACCAACCAAACATACACTAGAACATATATGGGACTTGATACCTATAGGTGGAGTAATTCATATAGATGATTATAATATGTTTTCTGGCGTACACGAAGTTGTAGATGAGTTCTTTGACGACAAATTTATATACACACAAGAAATAGATGATTGTGCAATTTCAATAGTGAGGTTGTCTTAATGTTGTTGACAAGTGAAAATATGGTAGGCAAGAAAGCACATCCAATTGACGATGTTAGAGGCGTAAGACTAGTAATGATTATTTGTAATCATTGTCCTTATGTCTTGTTTAGAATGCCAGCAATATCAAAGATAGTAAAAGAATATAACGATAGAGTACATTGTATTGCAGTCAACAGTAACGATGCAAGTCCAGATACAGACGATAGTAGTCCAGAAGATGCACCAGAGTTTATGGAAGATTTTGTAAACAAGCATGGATTGGCATGTGATTATATATTTGATGAAGACCAAAGCATAGCAAAGGCATATGGTGCAGTTTGTACTCCAGAGTTTTATGTTATTGATGAAGATGATACTATTGTGTATCATGGCGAACTAGACCCAAGTCATACAAGCAATGATTTGATGCCAACTGGTAGCAGTCTACGTCATGCACTAGATTTAACATTAGTAGGCAAGTCAATTGATTGGCAACCAAACCCATCATTTGGTTGTAGCGTAAAGTGGAAACAAGAATGAAAATAGGATTAGTAGGATTAGGAGTAGTAGGCAAAGCATGTAAGACAGGCTTTGAACATTGTGGGTATACAGTTATACCACATGACATTGCACTTGACACAAAGATAGAAGACTTATTAGAAGCAGAGATTGTGTATCTATGTGTGCCTACACCAACAAACGACAAAGGTGAATGCGACACAAGTATTGTAGAAAGTGTAGTTGCTGAATTACGTCAAGCAAACTATGAAGGCGTAATAGGTATTAAGTCAACAGTAGAACCGGGTACTACTAAAAGACTAGTAGAACAATATGATGATAGAATTGTATTTGTCCCAGAGTTCTTAAAAGAAAGAAGTGCAGAGTATGACTTTATATTTGACCACAAGTTGTTATTAGTAGGAACAGATAACGTAAACTATTACTATCTTGTACAACGTTCACACGGCAAACTACCAGAAGATATTATGAGAGTTTCGCCCACAGAGGCAGAACTTATGAAGTACTATCACAATACATTCAATGCGTTGCGTGTAGTATTCTCTAATGTAATGTTTGAGATAAGTGATAAGATGGGTGCTGATTACGATAAGATTAAAGAAGCATTCTTGCGAAATACTGATTTGCCTGATGAGTACTTGGATGTCAAGCCAGAACTCAGAGGCTACGGTGGTGCTTGTTTACCTAAAGATGTACTAGCGATGAACAATGCATGTAAGAAACTAGGCATACCAAATAAACTATTTGAGTATATTGATAAAGAAAATAAACTGTTTAAGAAAACAGTGTTTGAGGGTATGAGAAAATGAAAATACTAATCACTGGAGCCGCTGGATTTATCGGCCAAGCATTAGCAAAACAACTAGAGAACAGTGAGCATGATGTTAGATTAACTGATATACATGAGCCTGCTAACACATACGGACACACTTTTGACACATGTGATTTAACAAACATAGAAGCCGTTGCATATTTGCCTGAAGCAGATATAGTATATCATTTGTGTGCATATAATAATACAGCACACTTCTATACAAAACCATTGTCTGTTATAGATAGTACTATGACTCCTACTATTAACCTACTTCATAGATACAAGTATTCAAAAACAAAGTTTGTATATGCGAGTAGTAGTGAGATATATGCCGGTGGTGTTCAACTAGGTATCACAGAAATACCAACACCCGAAGTCAATATAGGTGTAATCAACGAAATAGACAACACAAGATGGAGTTATGCTGGTAGCAAACTTATGGGTGAGATTGCGGTACATGCCACACATGAAGAATATAATTTAGATTATGTAATCATTAGATATCACAATGCGTATGGCAAAGACCAAAAGAACCATTTTATTCCAGAGTATGCTGATAGACTAAGAGAAGGTGATAATGTATTATTTGGACACGATGAAACACGTGCCTTTATCTATATCGATGATGCCGCAGAACTAACTCTTGCAGTTGGAGAAAAACTTAACAATGATACAATTAATATTGGTAATCCAATAGAAAGTTCGATAGGGGACGTAGCAAAGATTGTACGTGATATTATTGGAGTTGATAGAGAGCCTACATACAAAAACGCACCTGCTGGAAGTGTTTCCAGAAGATGCGCCGATGTTTCTAAAATGCTGTCTTTAGTTGGTGATTATGAATTCACTTCACTCAAAGACGGGTTAATTAAGACTTTAGATTAGTTACCTATCTTAAGGCCTGGTCCAACTCTATCGTATAGATACGATGCATCATTAGGCTTTAATAATTCAAAATTAAAATCACCTTCATTTAGTAACACCATTCCATTGGTCCAATTAGAGCCACCTCCGAAATATACATCCATGTCTCCATCTTCATCAAAGTCTCTAAACTTTAACATCACTATAAAAGAATTCCAAGGATTACCCTCCCAATTAGAGGTATAACCCTCAGGTGCTGGACGCACTTCAATTAAGCCACGGTCTTTAAACTTCTTGTTACCTAAGTTTTCAATAATACTGACCGCTGTACCGACATACATATGTCCGGCTCTACTCAATACAATATCTAAGTCACCATCATTATCTAAGTCTGCCATTGAGACTTCGGGTACATTGAAATAAACTTCACCGTATTGTGGTAAACGAGTGGTATTATGTTTACTAAAATTACCTCTACCATCATTCCAAACAACTCCAGTAATATTGCAATGTTTACAATCTGATTTTTCTAATCCAGCCTGAACTATATCTAAATCACCATCGCCATCCATATCACCAAGTTCAATTGCAAAAGAAAAATTGCCACCACATCCACGCTTATTAAGAAAACCTTTACCATCATTCATCCAGCACATTAGTCTATGCGGTGTGTTATATGACGATGGACCAGTGTGGGTAACAACAACATCCATGTCACCATCACCATCAATATCACCAACAGCACCACCATGGTCAAATATTACAAAATTAGGGTGACTCAAATGAGTACTACTTGATTCTAACCAAGTACCATTGGGTTGACTTAGATAGTAACTGTCTCTGACTCCATTATCAGTTCCAAGTCCGTGGTCAGGAATGAAAAAATCTATAGTGCCATCATTATTATAATCAGCAAGAAGAATGTCTTTTGCTAAAGACATTCCGGGAGATTTACGATTATCAATAATAAGTCCTTCTGCTACAGCAAGTTTGCCATTTTCATCACTTAAGTATAATTGAGGTAGAGGCATTACGCCCTTACATTCATTGTCTCCACAATGTATTCCTGTATTGCCCTCAAGTTCTTCTACTGTAGTGTTGTGGTCTTTAGCAAAAAGTTCTAAGGCTTCACCCGAAAGTGCTTCGGCTTTCATACCTCCTATGTAAAGAACGTCAACATATCCATCATTGTTGAAATCAGCAATTTGCCAATCTTCTTTGTGTTGAAAGAATTTTAAGACTGTCCATGGTGTTTTGTGTGGCTTAAAGAAGTCAACATTGGGGTCGTTCTCAATGTCTATTCCTGCTAGTAATTTTGTTCCACCACTAGATACTGAACTTTTAGTGTCTGGACATTTGTATACCCAGTAGCCACCGGCATCAGTCTTAACTGCATCGACCCCACCCGAGCATGTCGGCTTGGCTAGCGTCATTGTTGTACATCCCCATAGCGTCATTGCTGTTAGGGTAAGTGTTAACATCTTATTCATATTATATACCTCTCAGTTTTATTAATATACATATATTATAGCACAAAACCGATATCTGTCAAGTTTTTCGCTATTTTTTTTGTTAATAAATAGATTATATCAGTATATAATAAGGAAGATAAATGGAAATAGATGGTTGGAGTTCATTGTCAGGACCAGATGTTTATAGTGAATTGCGTGGAGTTCAATGTCCTTACGCAATAAAAGATAGTAGTGGAATGATTACTGGGTATGATACTTGGGAAAATGACTACTATTCCAGGAGTGAGATAAATTCTGAAACACTTAATAAGAAGCACGTAATGTTTCTTGGTGATAGTTTTACATTCTGTCATGGAGTAAAGAGAGAAGACGAGTTTGGCAAAAGATTTGAAGAATTATTGTCATCTGATTATTCGTGTTTTAATCTTGCTATGCCAGGCGGTAGTAATTCTCTTTCTTTATTGAGATTACAACAATGGTGTAATGCTTACGGAAATCAAATACATTCGGTTTACTTTAATATATCTTCAATTGCTAGAGATATGTATTGGTACACTGATACAGACTGGAGTTGGAATTCAGACATAGATAGTGTAATGTCTAATAGATTTGATTATATTCCTTCAAATCCTTCACATATGACTGAGCATTACAAAATGTTAATATCAACATTTGAAAAACAGTCTTCAAAGTTAAATAGTATGGTAAAATTAGAAACAGTTTTGATGTCAGTAATTAACTTATCAATAGTCCATGGATTTAAATTATACTTCTGGAATGTTCCCGATACTCTTATGACAGAAAATGAAGAAAAAAGAATATCTTCTACATCAGTATTTAATGAAAATATTGTATGGGGTGGAAGTATTAAACACGACAAATCTGATGAACTTGCTGAAGATGATGGACACTGGAGTCCATCTGGAATAAAACGAATTTCTAAAGTTCTTTATAATAAAACAAAAGGGTGGTACGTCTAATGAAAACTGTATTTCTTTCTGGAGACTATTATCATGCAGACGATAGATATGTGCATCCAGACAATCCTAGAATAGAATTCAAAAATAAGCATGAACTAGAAGACTGGAAGTATGATGGTGAGACTTACTACTATCATCTACATTGGCAAGAAACTTCTAACTACATTACAAAAGCATTATCTATGGAATCTGTTAGTATGTATATTGATGATGAAGATTCAAATCACATAAAATGCAAAGACGAGTATAGAAGAGGAATAGCAAAAGAGTTGCCAGATAGAATTAAACAAGATGTTTTGGCTGGAAGATGTAGATTTATGATTGACCACTCAACAGAAGGATATTGGGGGATTCGTTGGGATTTTCTAAAATATGTATTCTCTTGTGAGTATAAAGATATTATTTGGATATCTGGAGATTGGAATACATTAACATTAAATTCTCCCGTAGAACTACATTATAGTAATTGGTGGGAAAGAGCATGTGCATTAGCATACTATAAACACGATATCAGTATTTCAGAATTGAGAACAAAACAACTAAAATTAGTTGAAGACAGAATACCAAGAGATAAGATGTGTACATACTATAATAGACGAATTAGAAATCATAGAATTAATATGATGATGATTATGCACCACAATAATCTATTAGAAAGAACAAACTGGAGTTGGGGTGGCGAAGTAGATGGAGGTATGAATTGGAACAATAGTCTGAAACGATTTCATCTTTCTCCAAAGTGTATGGGTGGCTTTAAGTATGAAAAATCATATGATGAAGTGTCTACATGGAAAAATCTTCAGAATGGCAAACCAACAACAGAAGATTTGCATTATAATCTAGTTAACACTCTGAACGATGACCATGTGTTAAATACAAATTTTCAGTTTATTATTGAAACATGGGCGACAGCAGGAAAAACTTGTTTCTTAAGTGAGAAGTCATTTAAGCCATTCATGTTAGCACAACCTTTTATAACATATGGTGATATGTATACAATTCAGGCTTTGCGTGACCAAGGATATAACGTTTTTGATAAATGGATTAATCACAGTTATGACAGCGAATTCAATCCATTAAAACGTGCTGAGATGATTGCAGAAGAAATGAAAAGGCTACAATCTATATCTAGTTCTGAATGGGCAGATATGTTATATGATATGAGGGATGTTTTTCACTATAATTTGGAAAATCTAAAGAAAGCAAACTATAGATTTTCTTTAGATATCTAAGTTTTATTATTTAAATATCGTTCTATAACAGGCAGCAATTTTTTATAAGTGTCATCAAACCACTGAGTTATATGATAGTCTACATTACTGGGCGGTTCAAACATTTGATTAGTGTCATCGAAGCGACCTTCTTTGATAGTGTCCATCCAAACAGTGAAGTCCGCATCAAACTCTTTTCTTGTTTCTTCAGTAGGACAAATAAAGTCTGCTACTACAATTTGTCCTGCCTCTACTACAACATCTGATAAGTATTTCATTCTATCTGCTTGTCGCATTCTGCCTTCTTTACTAAAATCCCAATCATTATACTCGGTTCTGACTGCATCAGCATTTAACCAATAAGCACCTAGTTCTTCTGCTAATGGTTTTGCTAGTGTTGTTTTACCACTTCCAGGCAAACCACAAATTAAGATTTTAAGAGCCACGGGAATTGCCATAGTGATTGACTTCTATTCCTTCTTCTCCTATAAACTTACGCCACGGGTCAACTACTACTGAACCATCGGGTATATCACAATACAACATGTCATTATCATCCCCCTCTTCTTGCATATACTTGTAAGTTGTACTTGCACTATGAGCCAATAAAAACACACAAGCACTCTCTGGTTGATTATCATCGCCTGTTAATGGGTCTACATATGTTACTTTGTTTCCACGTTCTTCTAAGTAATGACCAATCAACATACTATAACTGCCGTCTAAGTATGGAACTCCTGGCTTATATGCTTTGCCATGAATTACAATAGGCAAGTTTCTTTCACTAGAATAATACTCCAATCGTTTTGCTAAGTTGTCTGCTTGTATCTCTCGTGCATTCATAATTGCATCAAACAAGTCGTAACCTAAATCTAACTCATCTGCCATATAACGCAATGCAATGTTATCACGTGGATGACAACCCCCGCCATCTCCCATACCAGCAGTCATGTATTGTGGACCCATGATACGCATTGTAGATTTAGCAAGAGCATTAGTTACAACATCAACGTTTATGTTGCCTTGCTTCTCGGCTACGTCTTGTATCATATTCACTAGACCAATCTTGGCACTAATGAATGTGTTGTAGAATACTTTAATACACTCACATTCATCCCATGTACCAATCTCGTATCTTGGTTCGTTTTCCATTATAGACTTGTAGAAGTCTACTAGTTCTTTTGCATCACCGGTTTCACTTCCGTCTTCTGTGCCAATCATTACCATTTCTGGATTAACCATGTCCCATGCTACTGAACCCATCGCAATTAAGTATGGGTTGTACACAAATCTTGTATTAGTCACGTGCTTTACAAATTCTCTTCTCACAGTTCCAGGAAGAACAGTAGAGATAAGAACAAGTAACTGTTTCTTATTCATATGTTTGTTTGCTCTTTGTATAACATCAATGACAGTATCATAACCAAAATCTTTTGGTTTCAAATGGGCAGTTGGTGCATTGCCATCATATGATTTATCGTGTGGAGTAGGAACTGCAATGAATACTATATCTCTATCTTTAACAGTCTCCGATATTGTAGTAAACATAGTAACATGTCTAGTATCTTTAATTTCTATATCATATCCGGTTACGTCATGTCCTTTTTGTGAAACCACTTCTGCACATGGCATTCCTAATTTTCCAACACCTATAAAACCAATCTTCATATCTATTCCTTGTGAATTAATTATACACGTATTTATCTCTGATAAATAGTTACACAATCAGAAACAAAATGGTCAAAGATAATGATAAGAATTGAAAATGAATTCATATTTATTCCGATAATACAAACAACTAAAACTGAAATAAATTTTTCTTATATAGCGTATTTACAAATATACGCTAACATGGAATGTCTCGGTCAATCTGAAATTTGTCCAGAAGACGAAACCTGGATTCAACTCGACCGAGCATATCTTCTTAAAAAAGGTAAAGAAAAATATAGAGATAAGTTAGTGCCTAAATTTCTACACGAAGATTTAAAATCTGGCAAATGCGAATATGTAATATTAGATTATTCAATGGAAGGTTTTCAACCAGTCAACTGGAATTATATTAGCGATATATTTGGTATTAAGAAAAACAAAATAGTTTGGCTAACATCTGTGATTAATGTTACTAAAATGAATTCTGAAAGTGATGTAACTGTGTTGTTTTACAATTTCTGGGAGAAACATACGGCAGACATGGCGATTGAAGCAAACAGAGCCGACCGTTTAGTTTATGAAAATGGGATAAAACAACAACTTGAAGATATTAGTAGTTTAAAAATAAGAAAATATCATGGATTAAATTATAACCGAAGACCACATGAGCATAGAGTATATCTTTTATCAAAATTGAAATCTTTAGGTTTAATAGAGAAAACATCATATAGTTGGGGCGGATTTAATTTAGGGGAAGGAACATATGCAGAATCAAGATACACCCCAGAAGGAGTATGGAACAGAGCGACAGAAATAAAATGTTTAGAAGGCGAAGGAGATTTTAATTCACTGAAATGGTTATTAGCCTCTCCAAAAAAACAATTTCCTGGTGAAGATTTGCGTATAAACCAAGCAGACAATATAAAATTTGACCATATCAAAGAAACTTATTTTCAAATAGTTTCTGAAACTTTTGCATTGGATACTCATCCTTATGGATTCTTATCTGAAAAATCGTATAAGCCATTTGTGAGTGGCATGCCATTTGTCATTTGGGGTTTGCATGGTTCGATAACTCAACTGAAAGGTATGGGATATTTCACATTCGATAAGTGGATTAACCATGATTATGATAATTATACTGACGTGGATAAAAGATTTAACGCACTAGTAAAAGAAATAAAAAGACTATACGCAATACCACCACAACAGTGGAGTATGATGTTAAAAGAAATGTTGCCAGAAATAATTAAAAATCTGGAACACCTTCAAAATTATCATAACAATTTAATACAACAAAGACTCATTTCTCCATGGATACCAAATGAACATGATATTAATAATATTGACTTTAATAAAGAAGGACGGACTATTAATTGCAAGGTACATTCATACCTTAACTTTGATAAAGATAGATAAAATTTATGATAACACGTTATAGCAAACATACACATCACTGGTTACGAAATACACTCCTTACACCTTTGGTTGACGAAACTGACAATGTTCTAGTTGTTGACTGGTGGAAAGATATTGTATATCCCGGATTTGTTTGGGATGGAAAAATTTTTGATAATTTTTCTTCTGAAGAGTTTTTAAATAAGATAGCAGAATATGATTTTGTATTCATTGTATTCCTTGAAGTGATGGAGGCTGGACAGAAAAGTGTAGAAGTAAGACTTCGACATCGAATGCTGGCAGACTTAATTAAAAAATTAAATGAAATGCCTAGTATAAATTTTATCACTTTTTCAGAAAGTTCTTTTTTTGGAAATGTAATTGAACCCAGTCGAACGTTTTCTGTTCCTTGGTTTTATGGTGCATTTTATACAGGTGGCATCGTACACTCTCCCGGCTTTACTCCAGATATAGAGTACGTAGATAAAGATTATATTTTTAGTATGCTCTTAGGAAAAAGAGACTGGTCAGGTTCACGTGATATGTTGTTTGACATATTTAAAGACAGGACGGACATATATAAAACAAATTATTCGAACAACAACTATAAAGCCATGTCAGATAAACATTTAGAAGAACCATTTCTAGTAAAACACTTTGCTAATCAGAACATTGATGCAGATTATTTAGAGACATTTACAAGAATAGAAGTTCCCTACAAATTTAATAACGATATTTTTATTGATGAATATGATAAGCCGGTGGTATCTCATATTGTTCCAGAAAAAGTTTATAACAACGCACACTTTGATATAGTATCCGAAACACATCCACAGTCAAACAGTATTTCTGGATGGGCATCTGAAAAAACAGCAAAGTCACTATTGTGTGGTAGATTTTTCATATGGTACAATGTTCCTAATGTCAGTTCATATTTGAAAAAGTTTGGGTACGAACTAGATTCCTATGCACTAAATGATTACGATAAACAAGTGAATAATGAAAATAGATTTTGGAAAATGGTAGAGTTAATTGAGGAGTTAAATAATACTAACTATATTAAAAAAGTGTACGAAGACACAAAAGAGGCTAGAATTCACAACATGCAAGTTGCAAAAGATGGTCAGAGAAATACTCTAAGTAATTTACAAGAATGGATTAAAGAAAGACTATCAACTAAAATTTGATTACAATTTTTTTAGTGCCAGTTTAGCAGACTCCGATGCAATACGCACATCATGTTCTAGTTTTGAAAGTAATTCTTCTGTTTCTTTTACATGTCGTGCCATTGTATAATCTTGTGTCCAATTAGCCCGAGTGTGTACTGTCTTAAGTTTATTTTTAAGTTTAGAAAACTTAGTTTCTATTTGCTCTTCAGTTAGGGTAGATAGAACGGGTTCTCCAATTACATCTTTTTCAGTCAGTATAATTTCTTTTTCTCTTTCACCAAACTTACGTCTTGTAACTGTTTTGCCGCCATCGGGCGACTCATATATGTAGTCAATAGCCATTAGTGTCTCCGTTAAATATATATGAATATTTATCTATTATTATTTTCTAAGAATATAGGCTATAAAACAAAAATAAAGAGTAATACATATTAACATTCACATTATATTTCTATCTCATTTAACCCAAACTCTCTATCTAAATATTTGTATTCTACTTTGACTGGGTCCCAAACTTGAAT
>UPTG01001346.1_pt1 | contig 18237 bp, 38 predicted proteins | sample 2160121 | NCBI WGS metagenome assembly UPTG01 (sample SAMN06266255, study PRJEB28933) | marine metagenome | isolation source: Columbia River Estuary | place: USA:Columbia River Estuary, USA | collected 2014-07-27
CTACCTTTTCTAACATGCCGTAACTCATTGACGCTGAAGGAGTTACGAGGCGGATCGGGGGCGCGGCGTAACTCGTTCATACTAAGTGACTTAAGTTCTGTAATAAAACAAAAAAAACTCAGGGATTAACCTGAGCCTTATTATTTGGGGTTATTTGATTTGTTATTTGACTGACATTACATTAACTGCGAAGTGCCTTGCTTCGAACTGAGAGTCAAAGTAGAATGATAATCCAGTATTATTTGGGTCATCCCTGAATCCAATAAAACACTCGTAAATTTTTCTCTGTTTTTGGACTAAGATATAATCTATAGAGTCTTTAGCTATATACCAGAAGATTGTTTTGTCTTCTTCTTCTGTGTGTGTTATCTGTATAAAGCCATTGCCCATATCCTGAGCTTTAAGCTGCAAGTAGTTTGTTGCCTCGAATTCGGCTAGAGTCTTTTCAGGCATGTAGCCAACTAAATTTACTTTATTTTTAACCTCTGCTTCTGCCAATATGTTTGGGGCTAATAGAATCAGGATCAGGAATGTTATTTTAAGTTTCATGTTTTATTATTTGCTTGATTGTCAGTTTTAGTTAAGTTCTTCGATTAAGATTTTGATAGCTATGATTGTTAGTGTTATAATGAGAAGAGTCTCGATCATTAATTTTTGTGGGGTTATTAAAAGTAGTGTTAGTTATATACCTACACTTAATCCCTGCCCAAACTAATAATTTGTTTTGTGCTTTTATCATACCATTCAGGCTTATTTTGTTTCCAATTAGCAAGGTGGGCTTTATCTAGCTTGTAGTATAATCTATATTGAGTGACTTCAGGTAGAGACTCGAAGTTATTTATTTGGCGACATTTCATTTCAGGTGCTATTGCTATTGAGAATTTCTGTAATTCACCTTCAGGAATAAACTTAGCCAAACCACACATTTGTTTTATTTGTTTCTCACAAGCATGGACTTTGCCGTATCTCTCTGTATACTCCTGAGACAGTCTAAGACCCAAGTGACATAACCAACGAAAATTTGCGCGTGTATTACCTGCCCATATGCTCGAAGGATGATGATGATACCCACCCCTGACAGGAGTTCCCTTTTTAGTTAATGGAAGAAGATTTGTTGGTGTTTCATACCTGATTAAAGCACAAGCTAAACATTGCGACGTTTCTGTAACCATCTTAACAACGTGTTTATCAGAGTGCCACTTAGCAGAGTTTTCAGGTGTTTGGTCTAAAGCAAATATGTTCATGCCCGAAATATATCTGAACCATCAGTTTTGTCAACCCTTTTTTGAAGTTCCTTGCTTACTTTGTCAACAGAGTCAATAGAATTCTTCTTTCCCATATAAAAGTTATGCCAAGTTATTTGTGGATTTTTCTTTTCAATTTCAATGAACTCGTCTAAAGCGTCATCCCACCTTTCATGCCCCGTGTATTTTAAATAGTAATTCATTTATTTCTTCATTAGTTATTAAACTTAGATCGCTTATTTGGCACTTATTTATTTCACAATAATCAATCAAGTAATCTATAAACACTATATCCCCTTTGTTACCTATGGCAATACTATTATTTGAGAAATTTACTATTGTCAGGTCACTCATATTTAGTTCAAGTGAAATTTAATTTCGGGCTGATCATCAGGCTTGTCTTTGCTCTTATTAAGCAAAACGTTTTTTATTATTAAGATTCCTATTGCATTAGGTATAGACATCTTGACCATACCAAAGAAGTCAGCACACAAGTAGTTCCATGCCAGTATCAGGATACTTATATTAAGAACCCACTCTGCTATATGCCAACCTACTAAGTAAGCCCACCGCTCCAATTTTGTTTGTTCTGTTTGCATTATTTGATCGCTTTTTATTTGTTTTGTTATTTGATAGAAACCCCTAGGAAAATGTTACTCAATCCCTTATTTCATATAGGTTTTTGTTTTTTTATATTTGATAGATTTATCTTGACTTTTGCACTATTTGATTAGTTTTGTTAGATTTTGTTAGATTTTGTCTGGTTTTGCGTCATTCTTAGTGCATTTAAATACACTCTGATACAAACGAAAACTTTATTTTATTTTTTTAGCGTTCGCCATAACCCTTACAATCCTTTATTCTACATTATCCTTGAACATTTTCCTTATTATTCTTTGATTCTATATACTCTCTATGTTATTATGTATCTTGTTAATGTCTTACTATATGTTATGTATCTTATATAATATGAATCTATTTAAACTATATGATTGAATGTAAAAATATGAAAATTGGGAAATGCCTTATAGAATAAGGGTTTTTGTGGTTTTTTAGTTATTGTTTTGCACTATATGACATATATATAAACGAATATATATAATTACACTTTAATCTAGCCCCAAATCTTCTACTAAGTCCAATGCTTTTGCTTGTAATTGTTCTCTACTAAATGTATAGCTTCCACTTCTCTGTGGTGAGCAAGCAACTGTGTATAAGAAGTCAATGAGAACCCTCCTGTCAGAAGACATTTGAATTGCAATATCACTCACCTCTGAATATTTTTGCTTAAATTGATAGTCGTGTTTTGTCATTTTATTTATTTCCGTTTATGTTTCCTTTTATGAATCTTGATCTGTATTCAGAATATGATATATCCTGTGATTCGTCAATACCTTTATCATTAAATTCTACTGTATCTAAATCATACCCCTCCCATACTGCCCAAAACTGCCAAGATTTTCTGCCATAGATTCGCTCCATGCCTTCGTGGTATTTTTTTGAGTCTGAGATTCTGGATTTATCTCCTTTTCCTCCATGCCATTTTTCACCCATTTTGTTCTACTTTCTGTGCCACCAAGATTTAGGTGTTTTTTTGTTATTCAACTCTTGCTTAATTAACCCCAAAGAAAAAGATGTTCCGTTATATAGGTAATCATATATCTTGTCTGATAATTTTAGATGCTCTGGCTCTTTTACTCCAATCTTATCTAGTAAATCATTAAAAACCTTTTCTTCTTTTCGCATCAAAGACTTTACAAGTTTTCTGGCTTTTATAATCTCCTTCAACTGATTCATAACATTAAAGATTTTGTTCTTTTACAAATAGTCCATCAACCATCTTACCTTTTCTGCCTTTAATCTCATTGTAAGCGACTTCTAAACAATGCTTCGGATCAAGACTGCAAATTTCTGCTAGAATAAGAATTGTGACTAACATATCTCCAATACCATCTATTACTTCATCATTATACTGGTCAAGCAATACTTCCTTATTGCCAACGTCAATCAAAGAAGGTTGTTCTGGATTATGCAAATCTTTTATCTTGACAAGTGCTTCCATAGTCTCGTCAAGCTCTTCTTGGGTCTTTGTTAGTTGCTTTACAGGATTGGAGGCATCTAAAATACCCTTTTCCTCTGCCCAACTAATTACCCTTGTATTTAATTCTTCAAATCTCATTTTAATTACCTTCCTTGTCCTTTATATGGTTTCTTCCAATGCTTTGAGCCTTTCAGATAAGATGCTTTACTCTTAGCGTGAACTCCTTTTCTTTTCTTCTTTTTACGATCTTCTTTAATTTGTGTATTTTTAGACATAATCTTTTATTTTGTTTTTTTATATAATTTAACTGTATTGATACCCTGCAACTTCATCTTGATACTGACCAATATTATAATAGCTTGTGCTTTCTAAAGCCACTTGTCTTATGAAATTCTCATAGACAATATCTTTTTCTCTAATTTTTCTGACATTTTGAAAACAGTTCCTTAGAATTTCGCTTTTGCGTTTTTTACTAGGTTCATGCTCTTTCATGAGTGAAGGTAAGTATTCCTTGAGTATTAAAAACTTCCAGAATTGCTTGATGCTTTTGAAACCCATGACACCATAAAATAAATCCTCTTGAATATTTGTTCCAAATGTGTTATGAGCAAAATTAAATTCTTCTTTTATACCATCTTTCTCTAGTAAACCAACGGCTATTCCCGCTCCATTCCAAGAAATTATATACCTCATTATTTCTTGCTCTTTATCTGATTTACTTCAAGGCTTTCTCCGTTTTCAAATACTTGAATGATTTTACCAGCGCATTGACCTGCGTTGATCTCAGCCATTGTGAAGGACGATGTGCTGTGAATTTCATCTAGCTTAGTAGAATATCCCCCCATCCAACGATTGCGTTTATCGAACACATCCCATCTAATTGTTTTATTTTTTTGATTACTCATTTTGTTTTTATTGATTTAATGTCATGTGAATTTTATCTTCTGACTCTTGTTTTTGATTTTTAACCTCGGTTTTGTTTTCTTCTTTTATATCTATATTTAGATTCTCCAACCAAACCCTACTGACAGGAACATTTTGTGTTTTTCTGAACAGTTCATTCAATTCGGATAGGCATACGTTAATAAACGATTTTGATCCTTTCGGTCTGCCTCTACCTCTTGTTTCTTTATTCTGCATTTTTATTTGTGTTTTTAATTAGTTCGTTGACTTTTTCTACTAGGTTGTTATGAGCATCAATCAACTGAACAAAGTTAATCTCTGTCGGTTGGGGTAAATCCACCACCTCGTCACCAAGGAAAATCTTTCTGGTAGAATCAAAGTCTGAATACTCAATTATTTTTATTTCTTCCATTGTGTTAATAATCTAATATTTTTGATTGTGTGCTGTCAAGTATTTCAAGAGTCTCATCATCCTCAATCATGCTATGCTCTCTGAGGATAGCGTCAAGCTCAATGGCAAGAATCATGGAATCATCTTCTGGCAAATCATATCGGAATTTCTTTCCGCCTTCTGTTTCAAACGTCATCTTTATCATGTTTTTATATTAATTTTTATTTTTATCAAAGTCAAGCTATTATAATGCTTCTGTTGATTGTATTTCTTTTGCTATTGATGCGGTGTATATGCTTTCGTTAAATTCAAGCAACCACTTCAACTCTTCTAATACTTTATTGTATTTCTCTTGAGCTTCTTTTAACGTCTCGCAACGCTCCCAGTAATCTGTTACATCTTTACCTTCTCCGTTTACTGCTGACCACGCTACTATGTATGATTCTTCCATTATATTTTGTTAGGTTATGTCCCTCCCCTGCGAAACCAAACACAAGAGAGGGACGATTTTACTAATACCAACTAATAAAGCTCTACGTAATGCTTACCATCGTCATCTGATTGATACCATACCTCACCAAGAGAAGTAAGAGCATCTAACACACGAACCTTGCTCGGATATTCTGGACTGAATATGTTTTGAATCTGCTTAACAGATATAGAACCTTCCATAGGATAGGTAGCTCTCTTGTCTGATAGATAGCTCTCAATGCGATCCACAAGTTCATTTGCTTCCTCGTCAACCTCTGACAGGATAGGATTGCCATCAGCATCACACACGGCACTCTTAATCTCAGTATCATAAGAATCAATGATCTCATACTTGGATACACGACACTTCTGACAGGAGCAATCATTAGGCACACTCACTACATCGGCAGGATTGATTTTAACGATTAACACACGACCATTGGAGAATGATTCTGCATAGTCAAGTGATCCAACGTGCAGACCAAAGGAACAATGATTTGAACGCTCGTCATCTACATCACGCCTAAGAACCTCGACTGTATTACCAACCTCATTCTTGATGCGTCCCCTAGAATCCACATCACCTTGCAATACCTTCGTATTAATATTGCCATGACATGACCAACCATCACGATTGACACCCTTGTAAGCAAGGAAGCATCCATCCTCTGTGATAGGTAGCTCTTTGTAGGAAAGGAAATCATACAGTTGGCGAACTGAGTTGGCACTTGGGTTGTTCTGCAATGAGTCCCAAAACTTCTTGAACAGCTTAACAGGCAGACCCTCCATTGCGATTGATCGAACCTTCTCAGCTAGTGCTGTAGGTAAACGCTCACCCTCATAAGTGACCTCACTTGGATTGATGGAGAAACCATCCTGTTCAAACTCGCCTACCTTTTTATTGATAAGCTCGGATATGGCATCGTCTTGTTGATCCTCTGGAAGGTCAAAACAAGCAATGATTCTATTGTATTCGGAGGCAGATTTCTCTACCTTAACTGGTTTCCCTCCGTGGAAGAAAACGATACTCTCTTGATTAATGATGTATTGCATATTATTGTTGGTTGTTTGTTTTTTTGTTTTGGGGCTTGTTACGTTGTGATTTTAACTTAATTGCGGGTTTCTGTCAATTAAACATTGAGGATTCTTTTGATATAATTTCTGTTTAGATTCCTATGCTTGCCGTAGTAGTATCTAAGGTTTACGAACTCAACGAATATCTGACCACGCAAAGAGGGTTCTTTTCTCATGGTATCGACCCACTCAATTATCTTTAATGATTTGCTGTTGTCTTTCTTTACTATTGCTTTTGTTCTATCAGATAGCCACGAACAATCACAAATGGTCTTTGACCAAGTAGCATACTCTTGCTTGTTCTCGGCATCTGATTGAATCTTCTTTAAATGTTTTTCAATAGCTCCATCCTTACCAGCTTCGACAATGCCAATTTCTGCTAGGTCTTTCTTGAGTGCTTTTGACCCGACATAATAAGCATAATTGTTTCCACTATAGTAAGTATTAGTGGTCTTGTTAGGATTTAGAATGAAGCTACGCAAGATAGCGCAATCTTTATTAGTCTTTACTAATTGCTCGTTTTGCTTCTTTGCTTCCTCTGGATCTTTGGCAAGTTTAAGATTACATTCTTTACGTCTCTTGTTGTGAATTTCCAATGCAGTATAAGTCCCCATGTTAGAACCATAATTCCAAACAACAGCACTACTGGATTTGGCGGTCTTAGGCATCTTTAGCTTACGAGCATAGATCACATGGAATGAATCATAGACTGCTTGAGAATTGTAATGCTCATCTAAAACACACAAATACTTTTTGCCGTTCAGGCTACACCAAGTATTGACTTTGGATGTCCAAGTTTCTTGCGCTCGATTGTTAGGGATGACCACAAGAACAGGCTTGCCGTCCTCTTTATCAATGTCTTTAGTCTTTACTTTTAGATCTGAGTGAGTGGTATCACGGATAGAGGTTGCAGTCTTATAGTAATCCTCATAAACGAAATCGGGGCGATAGTTAAAGTATTTACCTCTCTCATGTCCACCGCTATCTAATACCTGACTGACATACTCATCGGTAAGCTCAATAAGCGTTTTCTTTCTGAACTTTTCCACATCTTGAGTTGCTAGAGTTTTAAGTGCCGTGGTAGCTCTCTCTACTAAACGATTGTTTCTTTCTGTTTTTTCCATGCCCTCACGACTGATAGGGATATCTATTGAACCCATCGGTGCTGTGACCACAACCATAGTGTGACTTTGAAAGTGTGAACCATAAGGAACATCCAATGAACCATAAACCACATCGCCCATCTTGAACTTCGCTTTAGGATTGGAGGGAATCACATCTTGTTTGTATGAATTGCCATTGTATGAATGAGTTTCCATTGTAATGAATTTATCAACCAAAGAGATCGTAAAACCATCAATAGTTTTAGTGTGCTTCTGTTTGGGTGTGGAATAAGTAACGTCAAATATATTAGCGGTGATAGGCGAATGAGCATACTGAATGAACTTAATAATCTCATGCTTGAATTTTTCTACATCGGTAGTCTCCCTTGATCTATATCTGGAAGTATCTTGTGACTTAGTTGCTTTGACTTCCAGATTGATCTCAATACCTGTCTGCTCAGTAGGGCGAGAATCCATCTTATAGATATGACCTACAGGCACGTTGTTATCACCAGCACCTAGCATACATGAGTAAGATGTCTTGACACCTTCATGATGCGAGATGATGTTGAATGAATCGGTATATGCGTGACCCGCTTTCGAGCCAACTCCAAAACCACCAATAGAATCATTCGTTTCTGACTTGGTTGATTTAAAATACATACCAAAGATCTTACGCACTCCATCCTCTGATAGACCCTTTGCATGATCACGAACAGAAAAGACTGCCTGATCAATACCAAGACCTGTCATCTTAATCTCTACAGGGCGATCAACGCCATGCTTGTTATGTTCATCTACTGCATTACAGATATACTCTCGCACGACTGCTTGAATCTTGTTAGAGTAGATCTTATCTCTTAGGAAATAGGTAGCCATGTCACGACCATGATTGTCCATGCCCATTACAGAGTTTGCCATTCCTTCGGATGCGATGATAGGTGTGCTTTTTACTTTAGTTTTCATTAGTTGGTTTGTTGGTTGTTTGTCGTTGTGACGGCATCATTATACATACTGGATTGGATGCGTCAACCCCTTTTTTAATCTTTTTTAATCTTTTTTTCGTGCCATGTCTTTTTGCATTGCGAACAGTAACATTCAAAAGAATTATCATCATAATCTACGATGTCTGTAAACCACCCGCATTTAGGACAGGGCTTATCTGTATCATAGAATCCATCTTCGTTAATATATACTTCCATATCAATGTTATTCGTTACGCTACGATCTCATCTTTTTTAATCTTGTCAATGATTCTATTATAGATGTTAATTGGATATTGGACAGAGCAAGCATTTTTTTCGTCAATTAAGAAATTAATGATAATATTTTTACGTGCTTGAAGAGCCTGATTTTCACTATTATAATACACCTGATGAGAACACTCATCGTGGTGTTCCTCTGAGTTGTTATCCCACATAGATTCACATACATCGTAACGAGATCCTATAGTCCAATACAATTCACCCTCGACAAAAGGATATTTGTGGTAATACTCTACAAGCTTATTATATTTCCTAACAGCCTGATCATAGTCGCAGTATTCGTGACCAAGAATATATTCATCGTTTCTATCCCTAACATCTACAGTCCAAATATAGTCACCATTCTCTCTAAGCATAACTTCTGCTCCTGACCTCAATACACCACTATAAAGATCAGGCGTATCCTCGTCATCAATCAAATTAAAATGTTCATCATATACACCAGCATCTTGGAGACTTCTTTCGATGCTAAACATGAAGTCAGTTATGTCGTTACAATATTCAGCGCAGTCACCTTCTTGCATTTTATCAATGAAATTAATTGCTTGGTTTGCTGTGCCTTCAAATGCGAGAAGTTTATGCTCCGCTTTTATCTGTATTTCGTTATTGTTCATTTTATTATTTGTTTGTTAGAGTTTGTTGGGTGTTGCACAATCCATGTTTAGCTTATCTAATTCTGGATCATCATTCAATGGGCAATCATAAATAGCTATACAAGAAATCTCTACTTGACCATTCCAAAGAGTATCTCCATTATCTTCTTCTACTTGAAAGTCAACGCAAAAAACTGGAAATGGTTCTGATGAAATATAATCTGGAAATCCGTTAGGAAAGGTTACGGAACTACCCCCGCAATAATGCTCTTGAAGAACCAACTCCAATGTGGATATAAAAGAATCTAATTCTTTAAGGTTTACGTCTTTGATTACTGCAATACAAGGGGTTTCTTCTGAGTAATTGTTTACTAATAAATTATAGTTCATGTTTTTGTTTTTTTGTGTTATTATTCAAATTCAAATTCTCCATTCTCATGCAGATAAGCCATTTCCTTTGCAAGCACTTCAATGATATCATACAATTCGTTTGGTTCGCAGTTATTAAACCAACAGGTTTTATGTTCGTCAATATAATTATCAATTTTTTCTTCATCCCATTCCATGAATCCTTCTAGCAGGTGATTAACCAAAAAGTGACCAGATGCTTTAATTAGGAATTGCTCCCATGTAATTTTTGTTTTCGTTTCCATGTCGCTATATATATAGTGCTGATTCTACTTGTCAATACCTTTTTTAAACTATTCCCAAGTCTCTCACAAACTTAATTCCATTTGCTGTCAACTCTCTTTTGCCATCAATTTGCATGAGATTTTTCTTGACTAACATCTGCTCATAGTCTCTCTGAATAGCAGACCTCTCAAATCCTGTCACCGAAGCAATGTTTGTTAGAGACATCTTTCCTCTCAAAGCCAACGCTTTTAAAATAGTCATTTCGGAGTGATTCAATCCAAGAGGATTTATACCCATGATACTGCAAAAATCTTCACAGGCATCAAGTGTAATCTTTTTTATTTTTCTTGCTGATGCGAACAGGGTAATATCATTAGCCTTGACAACGGCATCTCTTGGATTACCTCTAAACAATGAAATGATTCTTTCTTTTGCTGGTATATCAATGTCAAGCCAATTCTCCATATTGTTTTGGAATATCTCATAAAGGTCAACCTCTTTATATTCTTCAAAAGAAATGTCACGCAAACGATCACGCAATGGCTCGGCTAGTTTTTGCTGGTCAGTAGTTGCCATACAAAATGAGATTTTGGAAAAGTCAAATTCATAAGGCACACCTTCATATTCAACTGTCCTAACAGGATTCTTCTTCACATCAAAAACAGAAAGAAAAATCTGCTGTAAAGGTTTGGGTATATTGTGACCCTCATCTAAGAAAAGAAAAGCGTTGTTTGTAACCCATACAGGATATATCTGTTCAAAGAAAGATTCTGCATTTTTAATTGTCTGAGCATTGACTTCTAATATAGGAGGCGTAGTGCCATCCTTCTTTTTAAGACCCTCTCTAAATTTTCTAACAAAGAATGATTTACCACCACCTTTTTGGGTTGTTAGGTTAATAAAAGGAAGCCTGTTAGTTTGCTTATATGCGTCTATGTAAAGGGATAAAGTTCGTTTAACCGACTCTTGCCCGATACACTCATCGAATGTGCTGTTCGTTTCCATGCCGACATTTTACAGTAAGGTGAGTTATTGTCAAATTAAAACTTCACTAAATACCAAATTAAAAATACTAAAAATCAATTTAATATCAGAGATTAATAACAAAAAATAAAAACGCTTTTTACGCCATGCGAGAATGTGGTTTTTGGAAAATATAGATAAAAACAAAAACGCTTTTTAAAATGGATAACGCAAAGATTCTTTTCTTCTATACAAAAAGATTGCTTCGGTTACAAAAAGCGAAAATAAAAACGATTTTCAGAAAAAAATAAAATAAAAACGATTTTTCAAAAAACTCCCCTCGCGCACGCACTTATTTGCGGTTTATTGAAAAAACTTGCGGTTTTTGGGGTCGCCTTATTTGCAACAAATCAAAAAAAACTTGCGATTTTTAACCATTTGTTTCTTGACTTACTGTAAATTAACTTTATAATGTAAAACATGCTCATAAAAAATAAAGATAATCTAGGATGGTGGGACTTTCCCAATACACAAAAAGTGGATATCAATGGGGCAGAACAAGAAGTGCCAGAATTAACAGAAGAAAACTTCTGGACACTTATTGATGACTACAATAAACTAATTAAGCACCACAACGATGCTGTTGATTCGTTGACAAAAGAAATCAAAGATTTAAAAGATCGCAAATAAATATATGATTAGATACAGGGTTGATGTATACAAAAATGGTCGCAGAGAATGGTATGTCAATGACCAACTCAGCAGGGAAGATGGTCCAGCTATTGAAGGCGTTAATGGAGAAAAATATTGGTACTTAAATGGAGAAGAATTAAGCGAACATGCACTCAAAAAACTTATAAAAAAGAAATATGCTCCAATAGCTTTTGGTATTGGAGACCACCCAGATTTTAAATATGAAAATTAAAGAATTATTTTACAAGCACTCGTAGCTCAGTTGGATAGAGCAACGCACTTCTAATGCGTGGGTCGCAGGTTCGAATCCTGCCGAGTGTACCATAACTAACAAAAACATGAAAAAAATTAAATTAAAAAATCCAAACGCTTACACATTGAAAAGATGCGAGATATTTGCAGAATTCTCCGTACAATCCTCAGTAGACGAATATGCTAGGCGCAACCAGAATGATGTCGAAAAAATAAAGCTAGATATCTATAGGGGTAAGGTGGCTGAGTTTATGGTTTATGATTACATACTGTCTAAAGACAAGAACGTTACAAAGCCAGATTTAGAAATATACGATAAATACCACAAGAGTTTTGATTCGGATTTAATGAGTGATGGAGTTAATCTCCACGTTAAAAGCCACTTTGTAAACCCAAGGTTTCCTGTTTCTTGGGTCTTCCAAAAGAAAGATAAGTTAACAACTAGTGCTGGTGACGATTACCTTTGTTTAGTGGTAATGAATGAAAACGGTGATAATTGGTTCTACATACAAAAGGCAAAACTTGCTAAATTTGAACAGCCCAAAAAAGAATCACTGAGAGCGAGTAAACTCTGCATATATGAAAAATCCTTGAATTAAAGAATAATGTCAATAGAACATAAAGTTATAGGTAATTCTAAGAAATTTACCTTAGCAATAGGCAAGTATGCATTTACCCCATGCGAATATATTCCAAAAGATTATTTGCAGTGGTTATTGGAATCAATGGCTTCAGAGCAAGACAAAGAAATCATATTAAAGTACTTAGTAAATCAAAAAAATGAATAAAAATAGCAACAATGTAGTTAATGACTCAATAGTAAATTATATTTCAGAAAACCATCCAGAAGCATTAGTTATGGATGGTTATGATGATTGTATAATAGGAACTGTTGAAATATTTGGCAAAGAACCTTTGGTATGTTACGACAAAACCAAAGTCCTAAAAAATCTTGAAAAACAAGGAATGTCCGAAGAAGAATCTGTCGAATGGTTTTATTTTAACCAGATGGGGGCTTATTTGGGAGAAAGAACTCCTTGTTTCTTGACACAACTTTAACTTAATTGTATGTTAAATAATCAAAATTATGAAATTAGAAAAAAATAAAACCAAGTACTATTGTGGTTCATGGTGGACGCCTAAATTTATAAGAAGGTTTCTTAGTATTAAGTTTAATGCTAGTTGCAAAATACATGATTTAGATTATTATTCTAAAGAGTTTGAAAGAGAGGAAGCAGACACAAGGTTTTTATTACATATGATTAGACAATCAAGTAAAAGTTTTTTCTTCGAAATATTAGCTACATTTTTTTACCTTTTTGTTAGGATGTTGGGTAAACTTTCTTGGAGAAAATAAATTATGTATAATAACACAAAAAGCATACAGTACCATCAAATAAAAAACAAAAAAAAGGATTTAGTAATAGGCTTTACAGCAGGTAATTTCGATATTATTCATTATGGATATACTGTAACCTTTGAAGAAGCGAAAAGACATTGTGATAAATTCATAGTGTTTTTGCAAAAAGACCCTTCTCAGACGAGAATGACCAAATATAAACCAGTAATGCCTTATTACGAAAGATATAAAACATTAATGTCTATTCGCTATATTGATGAAGTTCATTGTTACCAAACAGAAGAAGACTTAATTGATTTGATTAACTTCTTTAAGCCAGACATAAGGATACTGGGAGAAGACTACATAGGCAAAGATTTTACTGGAAGCGACCTTCCTGTAGAAACAATATATACTACAAGATCACACGAATGGAGTACCACTAAACTAAAAAACAGGATTACTGCTATGACAGCGTGTCAAAATCCAGAATTATTGGAATTGATGAATATAAATGAGATAAAAAACGAAAACTTTAAATCTATTGAATAAAAAAAATACAACTAAAACAATGGCACATGAATCAAATTTTTGCAAAGATCCTTTTTACGAAAAATTAAAGTCTTACAAAGAAGATCATTGCTGGCAGTACAATATTAGAATTCAAAACCTAGAACATGATCTAAATGATGCTGGGCTAACACATGAGTATATTGCTAAACTAAAAACCTCTGATTTTGATTTTGTAAATGTAAATTCAAAAGACGAACAGAAAAAACTAAAACAATTTATTGAAAGGCATGAATGGTTAGGGACTCTTTCTCAGTTCACAACACAATGGTTCGCCTGTTACCATAAGGGTATTTTGGCTGGAGTTATGTTATTTAATGTACCAAATTCTTTTAGTAAGTTACTTGGTGATAATACAAAAGAAATGGAGAGGTTAATTAGTCGAGGAGCATGTATCTCATGGAGTCCTAAGAATTTAGGTAGCTGTTTTCTAATGTGGTGCTTGAATTGGATGGTTAAGAATACTCAATGGAGATTGTTTACCGCTTATTCTGACCCTACGGCAAAAGAGTTGGGGACTATATATCAAGCTTGCAACTTTTATTATTTAGGGCAAAAAAGTGGAGGTTCAAAAAAATATACAAACCCATATAATGGAAAATTGGTTTCTGACAGATATTTCAGACAAAAGACGGCTTATAGGAAATTCGCAGGAGAGATAGGTATTACATGGGATATGAACTGGCAACACAAGACTGGTATGCTGTGGGGAAACATGCCAGATGGTATTGAGGCTCAATTACGTGCTAAATCCAAGCAAAAGCAGAGTGAAAGTGATTTTGTTGAGCTTCCTAGTAAACATAAATACGCTTACATTTTAGGGGCTAGCAAAAAAGAAACAAAAAAACTAAGGAAAATATTTCTTGACAGAAACAAAACTTTTGATTACCCTAAAGACAGAGGTTGGTCTATAAGTGTATAGTAGACTAACATGAATGAATCACCCCCGCCTCAATTTATATTTCTATTAATTTTAACTATCCTAATCATAGCAATTATCTTAATTTATAAGGATTTTAAAGAATAAGTGTAATACATAAAGGAACTTCAAAGAAATGATAACAACAGCGCTAACAGTAATCACAATTGGTTTCTTTTGTTGTTGTTTTTGTTTTTTTTATTTAGAGGATTTCTACAAAAACCCTATCACCAAACCGCTCTCTCAAAGCTTTTGGGAAGCAGTTGTACAAACTATTATGATTTTTGTTGCTCTTGGTTTATTTTATATTATATTTAAATAGTCATGGATGAGGAAAGAATCTTAGCAGCGATTCAAATAATGACGCGTCCTTCGTTATACAAGGTTTGTGAAGGGTGCGACAGTATTGTCATGCAATCAACCTTAATATGCCCAAGTTGTAAGTCTTATAGATTCGATTATAACGAGGATAACATAAGTGATATGGCTGCAAATTTAGCCAATAATGATCAGAAAACACTAACGGAGAAGGATTTCTTATAATGCCTAAGTTTCTATACTGGTGTGCTCCACTTGTTTTTTTATTTGTAGCTTCTGTTTTTTTTGGGCTTTCAGAAACGATTATTAAAACAACGTTTTTTATGGCTTTTTTGGGTTTGTTAGTTGAGTTGGTTAGAAGCATTATAATAGCTAAAGAAACACCCGTAAACAAAAGAAGTAGAGAAAAAGTAAATTATTTCTAACTATGAAGTTAAAGAGTAATCAGAGCTTATATTTCAAAGATTCTGTTGAAGAACTCGTTTCTAAAAAAATAGATTTACATTTCTCAAGAACAAAAAAAGTCGATGACTGTGGTGGTTATTTTTGCCCAGTAACAAAATGTTTAAAGGTAGCTATATGGAACAAGGACTGGTTTTCTATATTTATCCACGAATACAACCACTTTAAACAATGGTCTAATCAAACTGAATTATGGACTGCGGTAGAAGATTTCGATTTCTTCGAAGATTTTTCTGCTAGACATGTTTTAGATACACAGTTAATGGAGCAAGAGTGTGATCGAATGGTATATAGAGATATAAAACATTATCATTTAGAGGGCTTAGAAAACTATATAAGTGAATCCAATGCTTACCATGTTTCTTATTTAAATATGGTGGAACAAAAAAAGTTCTTTATTAAAGCGCCATGTAGATTTAAAGATATATTAGATTTATGCCCGAACGACAGGTTTTTTAAAATCTCAGAATTAAGAAACCCAAATTCAAAGTTGTACAACTTAATAAATAAAAAATGTTTCTAGTATAAAAATGGCAAATAGAAAATTCTACAAAATAACTAATAAAGAGTTCGTTAACGTCGATCTAATTATTTCCGTAAGAATGGCGAAAGAAGAGGTTTTGATTTCTTTCGTTGGCGGTGATAAGAGATCCTACAAAAAGTCAGAGTTGGACACTCATTTCTGCAACTTTATCGAAATAGAATTAAGGATTAATATTTTTTAAACTTCAAGAAGTTAATGAGTTTTGAAAATTTTCGATCATGCTTCGATGAAGTTGTATTTTCGAAGAACCAGACTTCGATAATTTAGTCCAATACACTGCAGTCCAGTCTATATCGATGAGAGGATCTTTGATGTGATGCTTAGTACGCCACTCATCTACTGCTACCTTACACCCATGCCAACTACGATAATCATCGATGATAATAGATCCCCCATCACTAAGCTTTGGATAGAGCGCTTGGAGTCCCTGCATAGTGGATTCATAGCTGTCACCATCCAGCCTGATCAGTGCGAATTGCTCATTAGGGATATTGTCTAATGTGTCCTTAAACCAGCCTTCTACAAGTGTTACTTGTGGAGACAAAAGTCCGAAACGTTGGAGTAAGCTCTCGACCTCGACTCGAGAATTGCTTGAGAGAATTTCGAGTTTATCACAGCCAACGTGAGCCTTGTCTGCAGGGTATAAGTAGGGCTTGGCAGGAGGAATGCCCTTGAATGAGTCTGCTCCATAAACTTGTCTGCTAGTATCGCCGTAGACATTCAAAACGGCAGACATAAGGGCAATGACTCCGCCTTTCCATATTCCTGCCTCAATAAAGTCTCCCTTAATCCCCTGCTCTATCTTTTCTTTGGCTAAACTCAGCACGTTTTCTAGGCGAGACCTACCAATCATCGACATAGCTGGATTCTTAGGCAAGGGTCGTCCTTCATTTACATGCTCTCCAGGAAAATAAACCTCGTTGAGAATTGTTTTTATGACGAGGTCGAAATAAGAATCTTCCAATGGTTTATTACGTTTCTTTGCCATTTGTTTAACTCCTGAGTGGTAGTAAAGGGCGAACGAATTAAGGCTTAATCTTTTCTAAACTTGAAGAAGTTAAGAAGTTTTGAAATGGCTCTTTGCAGTCTTGTTTTTCTTTTCAGTAAAAAGCAACATTCTCCTCGTCGCTTCAAGAGAGATTCTAAATCTTCGAAGGTAATATAACAATCTCCTTCTTTGCCCCAATTCTTACCCCAAGAATTTCTCAATGTTACATAGCCTTCTTTAACATTTACTGCTCTAGCAAGTATAGCATGACCACCAACCAAATTACCAGTTGGCTTAATAAAACCATTTTCATCTGGATTGTACATACTATCATACCAAGCTACACCCAAAACAGCAGGTCCATTGTGACCAATGCCATATAAAACATCATCAATATTAAATGCCCACTTATATCCTTCTATCCAGCCAAGGTCTTTGACCCTCTTTACTCCAGCCAAAACACTTGTTCCATGATATACAGGAGAAGCATTAGGATAAGATCCACCCTCCCAAGGGTCCGACTTCTGAGCCTCCCAATAAATCTTCTCAACAAGATACTTGTAATCAAGACCTTTAACTTCTGCTGGTCTAGCAGCTAATTCATGCCCCAAAGCGAAGCCAACACAAGCGCCCTCAGTGCCTTGGTCGAACCAATCATTGCAGCGCCATGTATATGAACGAAGCCTATTACTTTTTCTTAGATCAGAAATAGAATGTCCCCTGCTCTTTTCGTCAAATTGAATAATTCTATCAAGTTTGGCGTCTTCTGTTTGTTGGTTGTTTTTTAGTTTTATGCTCATGGTTCAATACCTTCTATATAGTTATACACATTCCGAACAAATTCTTTACAATAAGTGTTGACTCTTATTGTAAAACAGGGTATGATCGCAATCATGAACATACAACAGTATATGACCCCAGAAATATTAGGACCGCTGACATTCCTTAGCGTGTTATTTGTGGCTCTTCTTAGCTCCATTCAAATAAAGAAAATACAAGAAATCTCCGAGCATTACGAACATGAAGACGAAGAAGAAGATGTAAAATATGAAGCTCATATGGAAAAGCCAAACGCTGGTCAGACATGGTATCACAGGGTTTCTTTCAACTGTCCTTGGCCCGTAATGGGCGAAGAAAGCGCACCGCCTGTAAAGATCCTGCAAGTTAGGGGAGATTGGTTGCAGTTTGGGGATAACGGTCTTAAAACAACAATGGGGGTAAAAAAGTTCTGCAGTTTGTATATGCGTGATGAATTCAATGACTTTAAGGAGATGGAAGGGCTTATTCCAGAAAAAACAGAAGAAGAACCGTTGCCAGAAAAGTCAGAAAAAGAGGAACTTACTGCCGCGCCCGAATTTAATGTAATAAAAATTCATGGAGAAGACTTTGTCTTGACGCCAGTAGAAAAGAAAAACGATCAATAAATATTATGACAAAAAAAGAATGGATTAAACAATTGGATAATGATGAA
>UPTG01001347.1_pt1 | contig 18233 bp, 31 predicted proteins | sample 2160121 | NCBI WGS metagenome assembly UPTG01 (sample SAMN06266255, study PRJEB28933) | marine metagenome | isolation source: Columbia River Estuary | place: USA:Columbia River Estuary, USA | collected 2014-07-27
GCTGCCTTATCTGCTGAGTCATCCGCTACAGTCTGACGAGCAATCATACGCTCAAAGAGACGAGCCTGGTTGTCGGCTTGTGCCGCAATCATCTTCATTACGAAGCCGCTTACGCCTCCGCCTAGCATTGCTATCAGTTCTGGTGTCATATTAATCCTTGTCTATGAGTTCCTTGATTACCTTGACTGCGGATGCAGTCATATAGACTAGAGTAGCAAGACCCACAACTAGTCCTAGAAGTTCGTTAATATGCCCCAGTTCGATAGTAGCAATAAAGCCCCCCGTTCCTATTGTGGACTTGTAAAGAATGTCGTGCATTATGCTTCCTCTTCTGGTTCAGGTGGTAGCAGTGCTAGGAATGCAGCTTTGTCTACGACTTCGCATTCTTCAAGTTTAGCTTGGTCAAGCATCTCCCACAGTTCGTGGTAGATACCGCCTACGCCGACCTCTGTGTAAAGGTCACAGCAAGCACCGTAGCGTCCGTCAATCAACAGCACTGGGCTGATATGGTTGTGCGTAGTCAAGGTGTCCTGCTTTGCGATCATTGAGTCCCGCAGTTCTGCTGGAATCAGAAGATAGTTGTAGCTGTGTTCTTCAGACGTAGGATTAGTCTCTAGGTATTCTGATGGGGTCATAATTAAATTGCTGCGATTTCTGTGATTAGGGTGTCTTGCAGACCCTCTAAGGTAGTGAGGTTGAGAGCAGGGCCTGCGTGATAGGTTGCTAGGCGTGCGTCGCTTGGTGAGCCAAATATGCTCTCTCGGAATAAAAGAATTTCATTCGGAGAAATAACTTGTGAGATTTGGCTAAGTGCCGTGGAACTTCCGTCAAGCCTCAGTGTATAAGAAGAAGAAGAAGATCGTGAGTGACCAATAAAACCAGTGATTGAGGTCGCTGCCGTTGTTTGGCTGGCATAATTTCTGTTTTTAGTGTTTACCTCGTTTGTATTGGATGTCTCTCTTATGACCAATCCTTGTGCGCCAATAAACGCTTTGTTTGATGGAGTTGCGCTCTGTTCCGTTAGATATGCGCTAATCGAAACGTCATTAATTGTTCCCGCATCGTAAGTCGTAATGCCTGTCGCAATATACTTCGTCGAACCATTACTCTTTAGGCCAGTCAACTGATTTAAGTCAGCAGCAACAAAATTGCTCTGTGTTGGCACGGTCATACCGTCACGTAGCGGAACAGTGATACCTTGTATTCCAACACCAACAAAGGATGTGGAAGACTTCATATCGTCCCAGTATGCACCGCCCAGCGTTACTAGACTATCAATGTAGTTAGCTAGAGGCTGCTTGTAGTCAACGTAGGTGGTGTCACCTGCTGCGTCCAAGCGGCTAAAGTAGTTTGTTGCCTCTGGCGAGAACGGTGCTGTTGTAGGCAATATCCATTTGCCTAAGCTATTATTTAGGCTCAGGTGCATACTAGTACTTGTGCGCTGCTACAATACCAGAAGTTACTGTTACTTCGCTGAATGATCCATAAAGGATTGTTCCAGCAGCAAAGGTTGGTCCAACTAGTTTAGCTGTACCGTCAATGCTGGATGCAGTCAAAGCACTGAACACAGTGTCATTTAAGATTTGCAACGCTCCATAGCGTTTACCGGTTACTGCATCCGCAGCTTCAAGGATCTCCGATCCAGCCGACGAAAATTCTAGTGCGTTGTTTTTTGAGTTAGCCATAATTTTATTATATCACAGGGGTTGTTATCGTGTTTGACGATTTACGTAAGTTGAGAACTTGTGGTTGATTGTATTGTTGTTAGAACGTAGGTCGATCTTTTCCAGCTCAAGGGCTAAGAAGGTTTGAGCTGCTTGCTCTTCCGCCAGTGCTTCCTCTTGCTTGTTCTGCACCCGGAGGAAGTCAGCGTAAACAGCGTGACTAATAAAGTTGAAGAACTCCGCTGGTACTTCTAGGGTAGAATTATAATAATCAACAGTTACTGTGTAAGGAGTGAACTCCTTCTTGTAGGTAACCCAAGCTGTGCTATCCGTTGTTGATTCTATGTTTAGGATGTGAGCACCCTCAAATGTCACATAGAACTCGTACTCACGTGCTGATCGGTTCAGTAGTGGTTGAGTGTTGTGAATGCGTACAAACTCTCCAATGTTGGATAGGTATTGAGCAAATGGCCCAGGAGCATCACCACTCTGCGCATTAAACTGATATGTGGGTGGCCCATCAATTGTACCTATACCCTGGTAGAGAGGAAGATCGGGTTCTATGCCAGGTGCGGTTGGACTGATTTTCCAGAAATACTGTTGCCCAACACCAGAAGATTCACCCCATAGCCACATTGTCTCATTGCCATCGGAATCAAATTTTGAATAAGCAAAAGCACCATCTTCCCCGAATCCATTCCGCAGATAAAAACCATTTGCTTCCTCGGAACCAGCTCCGGATACATAGTAGCTTTCACCCAGTGTTGAAACTATCTGATTTCGCTCGATTGGCCGTGGCTCACCTACAGTAATGTACCGAGGCCAGCTTGGGCTTGCATTAAAGATCTCGGAGAATCGTCGATTAATAAAATGACTCAGTTGATCCTGCTCACCAGTGGATAGTTCTCCACCAGTTCCAATAAGTGCAGATGCAAGTTTGAATAATTCTCCGTAGGTTCTGGTCTGCATTATATTTTGTTCGGGCTAAGTTCTGGAAACTTCTTATTGTAGTACTTTAAAAATTCTTTAGAATGCACAGTCTCTTGACCGTACTTCTTTACCAGTCGAAAAAATTCTCGTGCTGGCATTGTGGCAACTGGCCGTCCCAAGGTGGGATGAATAGTGCCTTTCAGTTGATGCGCCTCCTTGGCTGCTTGTTGGTAGCGGTCCTTCTCGGTCGCTCGTTCCAAATGGAGACCCTCTTGGATCTCCTGCATTAGGGCGCGATCAATCTCCTCATCGGAGTAAGTCTTTGAATTAGGAGTAATAATATCCATAAGTAAAAAAAAAGGCAGGGGGGCTTTCGCCCCCCAACCAGAATTATTTAGCTTGTGCTGACAATCTTGCCGTGAGCACCAGGGTGGTAAACACCGAGGGTCAAAGCGCAATCAACGAAGCCACGGTCGCCGCCACCAAGATTTGGAAGACGAGTGCTGCCCATAGGGATGAGTTCGTGAACACCGTAGTATTCAGGATTCACCAAGTAGCCAGCCATTCCAGCAGTACCAGCTTGTGTTGGCATACAGTCAGGGTTAGCGTTGACAACAGATACGATACCGTGATCGCTTTGATACAGATCAACGGAAAGCTTGATAGTGCCGCTTTCGCCATTGTAGTTCACTGCACGAACTGAGTCACCCGATACGCCACCGATGCGAGCGAAGTCGCTGATGTCTTGACGGAGTGCTGTATCAGCAACCAACATAAGGTTGTTGGATGTACCAGTAACCTTGAAGATCGAAGAGATAAGAGAGTTCAATTCGCTTTCTGCGAAATTGCCATCAGTTACGTCAGCGATGCTTGCAGCTGGAGTTTGGAATGTAGCAGGAACGTTACCCGAACCAGCAGCATTTTGAATCCAGTCACCAAGACCACCAAGGCGATTAACTACACCAGCACCGTCTTCGGTTGTCTGAGTGTTAGCTGAAGCAAGACTTGCTTCGATGTCGCGCTTGAGTTCACGAAGTGCTTTAGCTTCTGCTTGAGCAATCTTAGCTGGTCCAACGGAATCGACTGCTTCTTGCAGGTCGGAAACCATATAGTCCCGGCGGAACTTTTGAACGCGATTGCCAAGGCGAGCGCGGCCAGCGAATTGGTCAGTGAATGCTGTAACGTCAGCACCTTCAGCGATACCAGCAGTGCTGGGAGCCGAGAGAGAGTCAACAGTCCACTCAACCTTAGTTGCGGATGCGCCCTTTTTGTTAGCAGAAGAAAGAATAGGTGTTTCTTCTGGTGCGAGAATTGTCAAGACATCAGTGAGGTCTTCACGATTGGAAACACCGGAACCGGTATTTGTAGTATCGAATGTATTTGAGAATGCCATAATTAGTTATGTATTTGTATAGTTGTTAATGAATAGATTAGTGGCGTGATGCCATTTTGTGTTTTCTGAGATTAGCGAAATCGTTTGCGCTACCCGTTTCCTTGAACCTGGCTTCTAATTCTTTTAGGGCCTTGGCTGTTCTTCCAATTCCCTTTTCGGGTTTGGATGCAGATGGACTGGCTGATTTGGGAGGATTTAATACTGCTGATGTCTTACGCTCAGTAACGGGCTTACGTCCGTAAATACTGTTAGTCGCGTGAGCGAACCAATAATCCAATTGTGCAGCTACTTCCGGTGCTTCCCGCTTAACAACCTTTTTGAGTTGCTTAAAACGTGCATCACCTACGGTGGCTTCAAATTGTTTTCGTAAGTCATTGTCCTCACCTTCCAACCAAGTCAGTTCTTTTCTGGCACGTTCTGAGAAAGAATCAGCAAGCTGCTCCCCTTCGATCTGTGCCTGAACCTTGTTGAGTTGATCTGGGAGAAAAGTTTTCTGTGCTTTACGGGCTTTCAATAAAGCCTGCCGCACGTCCTTCTTTGTCCACTCCTTACCTTCAATTTCGGTTACTATGTCATCAGCGGAATAGCCATCACTCTCAAACAGAATATCCTCAGCCCACTCAACAACTTGATCGACTTCCCCTGCTTTGGCCTGTAACTTCTCGACAGAATCGAGGTTACTGTAGGGGTTATTTTCAACCTTCTTTGTTTCTAATGGGTTTGGTTTTTCCTTGAGTTGAGCTTCTAAACTAGCAAGACGTTCTTCGGCAGCTTTGCGCTTAGCAGTCAATTCACCGAATCGAGCTACAGCACGGCTACCTAGCTTGTCAGCTAGTTCCCGCAAATCCTCCTCGGACATATCGTCCAAGTCCAACTGTGAAAGAACATTGTCGGATTCCTTGGTCTCCTCAGTAGCTTCTTCGGACTCAACTGATTCTTCAGCTTCCTCCTCAGTTACTTCTTCAGTTTCCTGCTCATCGGTTCCTTCGGCCTCTTCCTCCTGTGGCTCTTCAGCCTCAGGGTTCAGTTGCCCAATTCTCCGCATTGCGAAATCCTCAACGGATAAGTTATTATTTGCCACTGAACTTTGGTCTGCCTCAGCGTTAGCAGTTTCGATTTCATCTGTCATATTATTACCACTCATTAACGCCGAGCGAGGGCGATGTGGGCATTATAACATATGGGTTACATTCGATCCGAATGCTTTAACCGCAGCTTATCCCATCCTGACATTTGAAGTATTTGATCATAGGTAATGATTCGACCAGAAATCTGCTGGATAGTCTCACTGGATGATTCGTGCATTTCGCTGATGGTTTCCTCCCGGAGTTCGTGAACCATCTTAATAAACCGAGCAAAGGATTCATAGCTATGCAAGCTATTGATGTCATCTTGTATATTCATATTAGTTAGCTGCTGAACGCATTAAACCGACTGTCCGTGGACCACGGGACTTGATTTGCTTGAACCACTCACTGTCAACCATTTCATCTGCTGCTACGCTGTAGTCATTCGCTTCTAGACCTTCACGCATTTTTTTGAACTTATTGAGTTTAGTAAGGCCAAGGTTAAATGACATATCGACAATTGCCTTCTTTACTGGCTCAGGTCGCTTAGCAAATCCCTTGTCAAACTTTTGAGCATCATTGAAGGCTTGGGTTAGACTATGATTGTACAGGGTTTTGATTTCCTTGTCACTCAGTTCTTTGCCCTTAAAGAGTTCATTGATATTGATACCCTCCTTCTTCAGAATCTTTCGATTGCCGGCATCCTCTAAATTGAAGCCAACACCAATGGTTCTGTGACCCTTGCTGTCCTTGTATACCTTTGGTTTGACACCCTCATTGAGGGCAATCATATCGTAGTATTCCTGTGCTCGTAGATCCTTTGCTCGTTTGTTTGCGTATTGATCAGGTGTCATATGTAAGTGGGTTGCCGCCAAAGCCATCTGCCCTATAAGCAGTAATAGCCCGGCAAGTCTCAATTTATAAGTTCTGTGTATCGATTTCACCCATTTGAGCGGGGGCTGTACCCACGCGACCAATCTGAGCGTTCTGTGCTTGCTGCATCTGGAAGGTGTACTGACCTACGTACTTCTGTAGTCGAGCGGCAAACGCTTGGTCCGTCTGAGCACGTTGTGCTACATCTGGCTGCTGAGTGTACTGCTGGATTACCTGTAGTGCAATCTGTGCTCCCGCTGGACGTGCTGGCATCTCGATACCCGCAAAGATCTTAGCTAAGTCATCAGTGACCTGTTTGACCACTTCCTCCTGCGCTGTCTCTACTGGCTGTAGGATGGCATCCGCCATCACTGGGTCAATGCTAGTTGCAATGACATCAAGTAAGGCATCTACGTTGAGACGATTGTTGGAGTTCAATTGATTGAGTGCTACGAATTGCTGGGTCTTTGCCTCGACAGTCTTCGGGTCAGTATTCTGCACATCGAAGTTAATCATAATGTCAAAGTTCTCTTCAGCACTACCCTTATCAAAGTTCTGCGGATCAGGAATACCAGTAACTCTAAAGAAGATTTCATCGGGGCCAAAGCGTTGGAAGCACTTGAATGCCATACGCAGAACCTCTGCTGTGTGGCTAAGGAACTTATCAACAAGGAACTGCTGACGAATCTGGCTGATTGCTCCCTCGTCATCAAGTCCTACTAGGCGGTCAGCGAGGTCAAGCAATGTTGACTCCATTTCGATTGAGCCAGTAGGAGGTGGGGGTGTAGGAGCAAAGTCCAAGTCACCTTTACGGCGATAAGGAATCATACGACCTGGACCCCAATCAGTAGGTGCTTGACCAACTGGGTGCAGGATAGGAGGCAGAGTAGATAGGCTGTTACGGTCAGTGCGCGAATCCCGCTCAATCTTTACTTGGTTCTGTAGACCACGTAGCAAAGAAGGAACAGTTGCTGTGTCATAAAGTCGCTTGCTATCTTCTGATAGCTTTGTGACGACTACAGGATAATCTTCGTAGCCATTAAGCAGCTCATACTTAGCATAGCCAGGTGTCACTTCATCACCACTGAACTCACGATGGAATACTGTGCAGTAAATACCTTCAGCACCGTCCTCTTGGTCAATAAGTCTTTGGTATCCATAGCAGATCTCAATAAGCTCATTGGCTTCATAAGCACTATCAGTAAGGCTGATACTGCGACGGCCTTCTTGCTCGCGCTCAACGGAATCAATATTAACGCCTCGATATTTCTCAATGACGTGGTCAACGAAGTCCTGGTCCCATCCATCTGTTGTAACCTTGTTTTCAAGTTCTTGTGCTGTATAAAAAGTTCTCCAGAAGCAGTAAGGTGAACGCTGTGGATCAGTTACGTACGGAGGAAAGAAGAAGTCCCCATCCGGTGCAAGGGTCTTGACTTCGGGTGCATTCACCTGCCTACGTACAACGGGCAGCTCAGCTACGCCGTCTTTGCGTAAAGCCTTGAGTGCCTTTCTTGCACGTTTTGTGGTTGTTCCTTCAAAGGTAGCTTGTAGCAGGGCAATCAACTCATCGTCGTCATTCCCTTCTTGAATAGCAACTGCTACATCCGGGCTGACTTGCGCAATCTGATTAATATCAAGTTCCTGAAGGAACCGTCGATCCTCACGATGCCATCCGACATACGTGATCAGTATACCCCGCTCAAGCAAATAGTTAGCACCGAGTTCCATCTCGCGGTAGAAGCGTGGGATATATCCCGACGTTACCATCCACTTTAAGAAACCCGAAACAATTTGGCTTCGACCAATATCACCACTCTCAACAGGAAATGCTCGGACATTGGCTCGATTCAACGATGCCATAAACAAAGATACTAGACGAGTAATTCGCTCATCAATCAAGTGGCACTCCATATCGGATGCACCTTCCCAGGGGAAAGCGTCAGCCCCGTGCTTGCGATGATCCCGGCTTTTGCCAGGCCACCAGTTACGACGATCATCGTAGCTAGTACGGCATAGATCAAAGTAGGAGTCCAACTCTGATACGGTCTGCTCGTAAGCATAGCGTAGAGTTTTAATATCGGGTTCATCCTGGACGTAGGTCAAGGACTCGGAGATTGATTCATTTAGCATTTTCTTCTGCGAGGCGTTTTTGTATAGATTTAAGCAAACGGATAGTGTAAGTCGATGATACGCCTATTGTATCACATAGGTCACCATTTGTCATTGATACGCCACTTTCGTGCAGAACATACCTGCGAAGTATTTCCCAACTAGCCAGTCGGTCGGACTGCTCCCTGCACCAAGCCCTGTCCAGGGTGATGTCGTTATTTTCCGACATAGCGATAGCTTACTCCCTTTGAATCCTCAATAGCCTCAAAGGTAATTATCTTTTTAAGAAGCTTACCCTGCCACTTACGAGGAAGTAACACATTGGCTCTCTTCCCGATTTCTTTGCTGAAGACAACATTGTACTTCGGGTTAGGGCATTCTGCTATGACGGTTCCGGTGAAGTGCTTAGGGATAATCTCATCAATCATAAAGGAATCCTCAAGGATTTTTGCACCCTCTTCAGTTACCCAAGTATTTCGTCCCGTTCCAGTAACCGAACCCTCTGGCAGTTTTTCGGTTGCGATTCTAAGAGCTTCATCGAACTCAACTTCTTGTTCTTCTGCAATTTTACTTAATCTTGTCTTTGGCATTAGTATCCTCCCTTGTTTGGTTTAGTTGTCATCATATCGTTTGATGAAAGAAAGTCAGGACCTTCTCCACCATTCGACATCCGCAAATAGCGAATGACATCAAAGAAGTCCTTTAGGGCTTCCTCAGGCTTTCCGCCTGCATTGTAGTTAATAAGGCTGTCGATGAGATTACCGCAGTCCTCGTGAATATAGCATCTTGGTCTGTTGGCTTGGTCAATGTCCACATTGGGATTGTAGTTAAACCAGTCATCCAGAGCTGTGATGCCTTGTTCCTCCATTTTACCATCAGATGGTAGAAAGCTTAGACCGAAGTCATAGAATGATGTAAATAGATCGTCATTGTTCTCATTCTCTCTAGCAAAAAAACGCGAATCCCCGATTCTCTCAATTACCTCAATCCCTAGATCGTCCTCAATCTCCTCAAATAATTCGCAGTACCCCTCAACATTTAGACCAATCTTCTTGGCTGCTGGGCCGTACTTCCACTTCGGGTCCCCGAACATAGCCCACTCGCCGTAAGTGTTACGATCCGGCCACTCCTTGCGGATGTATACCTCGCCGTCCTTGTTTACCCCAGCCCAGATGCAGGTATAGTTCCTTGCACCAGCGGGATCAACCACCTGGTAGCAGGTGAACTGCGACTTATCGGAAATGTCGGGGAACGTCATCTTGTATTTGTTCGGCTCCTCATTGAGCACATTTACCTCAGTATTAAAGTAAGGGAGCAGAGCATTGGCTGACTTCACGGGTAATCCGTACGCACGGACCTTGATCTCATCCTCTGGTCGCCCGGCTAGATCCTTTGCGATTCGCTCGTAACCCCCGAATGGGTTCTCGTCCGAATGCAGGTAGATCACAGCCGCATCACGGCTTGGACTGTACTGCTTAGTAGGAACCTCCTTTCCCCTCAGGAGGGCGGCAGGTCTAGTCTCAAGGGTCTCTGCTCCCTTTAAATAGTCAGCTATGAAGGGTGTATACCCGTCAATAGGTGTGAACCCAATCACCATCTTTGAATCCCGTGTAGCTAGGCGGAACCGCAGGGTATTTACCAGAGCAGCGTCACCTAAGTACTCGTCCAGCCAAGCTCCGATATTGGATTCATTCCCAGCCTTGACACTACCCTTCTTGAACCCGAACTCGAAACCCTCAAGGATAGTGGAGTTATTACTGAACTGTGTATAAGTCTTGAAGTCCACACGTGTCCTAGTATCCGGGAACACGAACGAACTCCCAGTAAAACCATTCTGCATTGAATAGTTAATGTACCCGTCAATACTCTTAGTCTTCTTCCGGAACTCCTTGGGCATCATTTCCCAGATAGCTGGCTGCTGTACCTTAATAGAGGTATCCGCATTCTGAGAAAAGCATACTATGTGTCCATCGAAGTTAGAACTCACGGCCTCCATAATCCGCTTCGCACAGCCCGTCGTCTTGCCACTACGATTCCCACCCAGTGCTAGAACCTCATTGTAGTCCCTGAAGGAGTCCGACATACGTTCCCAGCCAGGTAGGTCGAAACCATAGCGAATAGGATCATCCGTAGCTGCCCGGATTCTGCCCTCGTGCGCCCTGTGTAGTTCCTCTAGTAGCTTTGGGTCAGCTTCTCCTAGAAGGACAATCTCCTCGTCCGTGGGCGGCTTGAGGATCGGGTGCTCTGTGAAATCAAGCATACTTAAAAGATGATATCTTCATCGTCGTCCTCGACATCCTCAATTAGATCATCCCAGTCAAAGTCACCGAAATCTGAGTCCATATCATCCAAAGCCTCAGTCATAAGCATTCTGCCAATACGATAGTTCGTGTAATCATAGAATAGATCCCCGTCCTCATCCATTACAACAAAAGCAAAGTTAGGAGAAATATCCCCAAGCATTCGTCGAACGTGGTTAAAAGCAATGTCCGGATCAATGTCAGGTGTCTTATTCTTCATTTGCTGCCCTTTGGTTGTTCGGTTTTAGGAGCCAAGGGTTTCTTGGACCAGTCAATCTCGTCGTAGTTCTTACGCTGCTTCTCAGCATTGTGTCCCTTACGGGGGCCGCTTCCTTTAGTACTCAAAGTATTCCTCCATTTCTATCTGTGCTTTACCGACTTCATAGAATGCGTCAGCTACGTTTTGTTGATGGTAACCATTAGCTAAGCTAATACGAAACATAAGCTCAGCTACTTGATTAGCAGTAAGGTCATCGTGCTTAGTATCAATTGAGACCTCCTCGTCGTGACTATTAATTGTTATCTTCATCTTGTATCTCTATTATATCAGCTACCTTAGCTTCTTGTATCCGCTTCCTAGCAGCAGCTATAGTCGCCTCGTAGTCATCCTGTGTGTACACCTTCCGGTCCTCAGTAATCTGCGTAGCTTCTCCTCTAGCTGTCATAGCCTCCCTGGAAGCATTGGACTTAGCTATGGATAACTCCTTGATGTCCTTGAACCCGACTTCCATCTCCGGATCATTCTCCAGGCGGTCGCGTACCTTATCAATTAAATCCTCCTCTAGGCTACTTAGGTTCAGATAGTTCTTGGCCGCGATCCGACCACTTAACTCCTTGAACGTACCCATATGGTCAGCGTAGTCCGTAAGTACACTAATCACAGTATCCCGCTCGAAACCATAGTGGCGTACCAGCCTAGTCTGGCTGCTCCCCGTACTGTACAGATAAAGCAACTTAGCCACCTTCGCGGGATCATAGACGCTCAAGCACTTGAGCTTTAGACCCCGCTTCTCATTAGCCACCTCGTGGATACTCTGCTGAATCTCGCTCAGCAAAGCCTCCTTTTCCTTCTCAGTAGCATTCATTTCTCTATCTTCCATACCTGTACCTCATCATTAGATTTACTACTTGTCAAGTTAATATACTATTAGTAATGCTAATACATAAAAGAAAGTACATTATATATGTATACAATCCCGGATTTCGTGTTATACTCTGCGTACCATAAGGCAGCAACTTCATAAGACAGTTTAACTTGCAGTCCTAAAGGTTATTCCTTTAATGAATATAAAATAAAGGGAATCATAAAAGAGAAGTCATAAACTGACATCTTATGGTACACGAGATTACTAGGGTTTCTATAAGTGTACCCAGTAACCGATCTAGATCGGGTATGGTACACAGTGAAAAGATATTGGATTAACTATGAATGCGCTCTGGTTTGATAACTTCCATAGGATTAAAGAGAATCCACGTTGATTTCCATAGGATTTGATTCCTGGCCGTGGTAGAAGCCCCTTGAGTGGGTAATTTTTTTAAGGGGCTGTATATGTATATATATACTGACGACTCGACTCGACTTGACCCCCTCCTCCCCTGTTCAAACGTTCACTACTGTTCAAACGTTCACTACTGCACATTTGTTCACTGGTCTAGCTGTTAGGATCCTGACTACCGGTTACGTGACTGCCGGTTGCCGCGTGTATGAGTTATTAATTTGTTTTGTGAAGATGGGATGTATTCGCCCTAATGTTATTCGCCCTACTGTCATTCGCCTGGTCCTTATTCGCCTGGCCGTCATTCAACCGGCTGCCATATATCCGGCTATTGAGTTGCATATAGTGGAATGCTTTGGCGTGTAAAAGTAATTCAATCTTTTTTAAATATATACTTGACGGCCTTTGATTTGGCCGCATTGATAGGGTTTCACTCTTAACTATAACTAATAAATACACCCAAAACAGTTTGCGGAGCTGTAAAACCGCTTTTAATAATGAAAGCTAAATATCTATCAAAAAGTAAAACTTGGAAACTATCAAACGGGTGGAGGGCGCAAACGTCTTATACTTGGCACGGCATCCCGTTTATCTCAAAGCTTACGTCGCCGGATAAAAAGCAATATTGGCATTGCTCGAGCGGGCTAGACTTCAGAGAAACTTATGCCGACTTAGAAGAAGTGATTGAGGTTTTTGAGGGCTTAGGCCAAATTCCGTTGCCTGACTTTGCACAGCCCTTTGTTGGCAAAGTCAAAGGCTTTGACGGCAAGCCAATAGAGCGCCTAGTCGCTGTATTTTTCACTAGGAACGCATAATCCAAGCATCACCTAAAACAGTTCGCGAATCTGATCAAAATCGCCTTTAATAAATGAAACGTACAATAAAAAATATAACAGAACTCGAGCAAATCGTTATCAATGCAATCACAACTTACGGAGATGACTGGTACGAAATACCCCATATGACTGTTGTCGAAATATCAGAAGTAACCAAAATCCCAATGAAACAAATTCGTGGCGTCATTAGCTCACTAGAACAGAAAGAAATTATTCAAGCGAGCGAGCTTCCAACTTGCACTGCTTGGATGGTACGCGACTAATCTACACGAACACGAAATACACACACACAAATCAGTTTGCGGATCTGTAAAACCGCTTTTAATAATGAAAAATACACTAAACACATCCGCAGCAGCATCCCTATTAATGGCAGACGAAAATGCCGATTGGTCAATGGCTGGAGCTTATGCCATTGTCGAATACCTTGAACAGGTCGAAGAAGATTGCGGGACAGAAGTCGAGTTTGACCGCGTCGCAATTCGCTGCGACTTCTCCGAATATACCGACCTTTTAGATTGGGCTTATGGATATTGGGGAACAGGTGAATGGAAGGACGAATTAGGCTTTAACGTTGAAGAGGAAATCGACGAAGAAGATGCTGAGGAGGCCATATCAATCTATATACACGACCACGGCCAATTGATCGAGTTTGATGGCGGGATTATCGTTTCAAATTTCTAAAGCATAACCAAAACAGTTTGCGGAGCTGTAAAACCGCCTTTTAATAAATGAATAGAAACCAATGCTTAAACATCGTTAACGCGATAAATGATACAGCGGCCATTAAAGGCCTTTTGACTGATTGCATCAATGAATCGCCGGAATCTTTAGAGAAGCGCGGCACTTGGCAATATTACGCGGAAAAGATGCTTTCCTATCTAGAAAGTGACTTGTCCGGGATTCCACCTTTTTCGATCTTCGCTGAGAAGGGCAACAAGAAACTGCCCTTTGCGGCCTTCTCTTCTTTAGCCTTGGCGGACTGTCCAGGCAAGGGTGATTGCGTTAACTTTTGTTATTCTTTACGCGCTTGGCGTTATCCGGCAGCCTTCTTTAGACAGTTGCAAAACAGTTTACTAATGCGGCTGAATCCGGAAGTAATTGAAAAGGCTTTTTTAAGTCAAAAGACTGGCCGGACTGTCCGGCTATTTGTCGATGGTGACTTCAAAGATGTTGCAACGCTTAAAATGTTTATGGAGCTATGCAAAGCGCGGCCGGATCTTAAAGTTTACGGGTATTCGAAAAGTTGGCTTGAATTTGTAAAGCTTGACGCAACCGGCTATAGTTGGCCGTCAAACTACTTAACTAATGCAAGCTCCGGCAGCCGTCACGAAAGGACAGGCCTTGCAAATGCTTTTCTTAGCTTGCCAGTGGTTCGCGGTGACTTCTTAGCAGTCAAAGTAGACAAGGCGCACATAAACAAAAGAGCATATCAAGACAAGACAAAGGCCGGTTCTAAAGAATACAGGCGCGACGTGTTAGCAAAGCTCAAGCAAATAAAAACAAGGGCTTTCGCCTGTCCTGGCAATTGTGGCAACTGTCTGCCGCAAGGCCGGCACGCTTGCGGCTCGAAAGACTTCGCCGGTGTTGCGATCGGTATCGGCATTCACTAGGAAAAGAGAAGGCCGGCCGTAAAAGGCCCGCTTTTTTATTATGAAACTAAAAATTGAAATACTTGAAGGCATTCCAACTGAGCATTCCGAATCAAATTGTTCGCCTTACACGTTTTATCGTGCCGGAAGGGTTCGAAAGACTTTCGTAAAGGACTATAAAACGGAAAGTTGGCCGCGTGCTTTATCCTCTGCCCGGCGATTGATACAGAAAAACAGAATGCCTTTCGACGCTTCAAAAGTGTCTTGCATTGACTAGCACCCATAAAAGCAAAGCAAGGGCCGGCCGTAATGGGCCGGCTTTTTTTATGCCTAGTCACAAGCAAGGCGTTGCCGGAAACCCTGGCAGCGCACAAGCCAAGCGAGCTAGGCGGCCGCACAAGGCCTTTTGATTCGCGCCAAGGGTAAAGACAAGCAATGCAAGCACCAGGAAGCCTGGCAAGCACCGGAAGCCTGGCAACCTGGCAGACAAGCACGGGAAGACAGACAAGCACGGGAAGCACGGAAAAAATAAATTAAAATATTTTCAAATATACTTGACACACAGTAAACAAAGCTCTTTAACAGTAATTGAAGCACGGGAAAAGCCTAGTGCATAACACATAAATAAAGGAAAACAATGACGCATTACTTCACATATACAAATAACAACGACGGCCTAGAAGCCATAGTTGCAACTGGCAATGATCGCCACGATTATCGAGTCATAATGAATGACACTGATGCCGAGGAAACAGTGCAGATGCTTTTTGCTGACAGCATCGAGGAAGCGCACAAGGCCGCGAAAGAATTCACATACTGCGAGTCACTGGCATAACACATAAGAAAGGATAAAAATGAAAGACAAAAAACAATCACTAAACATCGAAGATAGATATTGGGAAGTTGATTTCTTTGCTGATAGACTAAGGGCAGCCGGAAAGCTTGTAGCTGAGGAGTCAATCACTCAGGACTTCTGTAGAGATATGCAGGATGAAGCTATTGCGGCTCTTAAAGCTATATATGAGAGGGCATCAGCGCATCGCGACTACCTGAAGGAGATTCGTGACAGCGTAGATGCAGAAGAAGACAAGGAGTTAGATCGGATTCAGGCGGAAGCGGTCAAGAGACTCAATAAAGGCATTAAGGAATTAGCCAGCAAACTTAACAAATAAGAAAGGATAACAATGCAAACAATACAACTAGAGGGCATAGAGCTACGGCCTGACAAATACTTTGACATAACAGTCGAAGCGGAGGCCGTGACAACTCATTGCGAGAGCAGTAGCGAAGCCGGTGAGTCCCAAGTAACAGAAGCCTGGGAGGAACGCGACATTGACGGGTTCGAGATCGTCTCATTGGTCTACTGGCCGAATGAAGATACGCCGGTTGACTTGCCTACCATCGTATTAACGCACGATGATCGGGCTACCATCTACGAAGAGACTCTAAGGTACATCTAGCCTACCTTATGGCCGTCAGTCATATGACTGTCAGTCACTGACTACCTTTTTTATATTAATTAATGATTGACTACCAAGGGCTGACTGTCTTAAGGTACACATCACATCAAAAAGTATGTCAAGCCTTGATATACCTAAACACCGATAACAACGCAATAAAAATGAAAAACCATAAAGAAAATATCAGCGATGCACTCTGCGACACTTACGATGTACTAAAAGCTCTGCGCTTTTCGGGTGCATTAAACGAGCCTAAAGATAACGAAGGTACGGAAACTACAATCGGAGACTGCCTTGAAAACATAATCGAAACGCTGGAAGATTTAGAGTTAATCTATACAGGAAAATAACTATAACCGATAACAACGCAATAAAAATGAAAATGAAAAACCATAGAGAAAATACTAACCTCGATCATCTCGTCAAAGGCGGCGAGAAGGTCTTTTACTCCGCCTGTGTGGTGCTGGCCTGCTGTCTAGGCGGCAGCATTATGATACTGATCGCAGCTCTGATTGCTAAATTCTAAAGACAATACAATGGATACAGAAAAAACAGAACCAGAAACACTACGCCGCAGCTCCGATGACCTCCTGCACTTCATCGCGGAGGAGAAACTGCGTTTCATTTGGGTAGGTGCAATGATCCCGGAATCGAACCAAAGCACACTTGGACAGGACACTCTAATCATTATTGACCAAGAGAACATCGAGCTGTACGCTGGCCGTTACTTTGCGGAATCAGAGCAGCGCATCGACATTCTCCGCGAAGGTGTGGAGTTCATTATGGATCAAGAGGAGCTGTAATGAGTAACGCAAGTCAACTAGCAAACCAGTTCGCTGACCTGTACGAGTCAGTAATGCGGAATCGCAAGCTAATGGAGGAGGGTCGCCAGGCGGTTGATCACTTCCGGCGGCTAGGTCTAATTAAAGATGCACGGCGTACCAAAACGGGACGCGCATCGTACCCAACATACGGAAAGAAAAGAAAATGAGCCACTTCTATAATTGCAACGATGTCTTGAACCCTAAGTTTGAGGCCGACATAATGACACCCGCACAAGCGCGGAAAGTAGCGAAGGTGTACCCTTCTGTTACGACTGTGCTGGGCATCGTAAAGGATGCTTTCCTTGATAGCATCTATAAGCCCCGAATGATGGCTCAACTAGCGAGGGCGTACCCTGACCTAGCTTGGCAGGAGCTAGAGCGTCTTACGTACGGCACAAGGGAACATCCGGCTACGGGTGAAACTATTGAGTCCTCGGAGTTCGGTACGACAGTCCACAAAGTAATCGAGGACTTCATTAATCATAACTACCTAGCCGAGGGTAGCGCACCGGATGATAGCGTATGGAATGAGTGGGCGATGCCGTTCGTGGATTGGGTTCACGAGGAGGGCGTAAAGCCTGTGTCCTGTGAGCATATCATTGCAAGCAGCCGCATCAAGATCGCCGGCAGCGTGGACTTCATTGGCTACGACAGCGACGATAAGCTATTCTTAGCGGATTACAAGTGCCGTACCAATACCAAGGGCAAGGCTAAGTGCTACGATAAGGACTGCCAGCAGCTCGGCATCGAAGCCTATATGCTAATGAAGGAGCGCAAGCTGGACTACCTGCCTGGCTGTATCTCCGTCATCATTGACTGCGATACCAAGAAGCACTACCACAAGGTATGGAACGCCGAAGAGCTTGACAAGGGCATCAAGGTAGCGAAGAAATGCGCTGAGCTTTACTGGCTCTTGAGAATGTAATATGATTAAGCCAATATCAGATATCGAACGGCATCTTGACTGCTGTGACGACGAGGCCATCCGGTTTGACGGACTGGATGATGCGGTAATAGGGACTGATCACGATGGCAACCTGGTGTACGAGTACGAGATAATGATTCGACTATTTGTGGAGCAAGGTATGACCGAAGAGGAGGCCGAGGAGTGGATCAACTTCAACGTCATCGGGACTAATGGTGGCCACGGCTTCACTGTCCTGTTCCTATGACTGAGTACGAGATACGCACCAAGCGTGACGATATGCCGGAGGGCTACGTTGGCAAGGTGTACAAGTGGGCGCACGACGAGAAGGCCGCTGCCCTGCTTTTACTTAAGAAGAAACCAGATCCCAGTGGTCGCTGCGTGTTCAAGCGTGGCGGCACTGGTCAAATTATATCAATAACTGAAGTAAAGAATTAACATAAGATAATAGAAATGAATTACGCTTACGACACAACAGCAGAATCCAATAGTAACTTTATGCGATGGGCATCTCGACGCATAGCAGAGGAGGTTGAGAGCAATGAACGCATTGAGAAGGAGGCAGGCACACGGGACTTCATCCCTGGCAGTAACTGCAACCGACCTACGCATCGACTCAGCCAGGAGGAGAAGACCGAGATCATAAATAAGATTGACGCGATGCGCGGAACTGGTGTATCACTGAAAACATCGGTGCAGCAGTGCGGTATCCACCAATCAACTTACTTCCTATGGAAGAGAACATTCAAGATTCCTGCATATCA
>UPTG01001352.1_pt1 | contig 18197 bp, 20 predicted proteins | sample 2160121 | NCBI WGS metagenome assembly UPTG01 (sample SAMN06266255, study PRJEB28933) | marine metagenome | isolation source: Columbia River Estuary | place: USA:Columbia River Estuary, USA | collected 2014-07-27
CATTGGAGGCCGAAATCAATTCACAGCCCCCAAATCCCAGCTCAGCGAATTCGCCCTCGATGTAGTCGCTGTTCTGACCATCGATTTTATTGGCTACCAAAACGACCGGTTTATTCTGAGTACGCAGCAGGCGCGCAATATCATGATCTCCAGGCAGGCGTCCGGACTTAGCATCAACCAAAAATAAGACAAGATCTGCTTCGCTGATGGCGGCTCGGGACTGCTCGGCCATGGGCTTATCAATGCCCTGCTCGTCGCCGGACAACCCTCCGGTATCGATCACCAAGTAATCGAAATCCCCCATGACACCCCGTCCGTACTGCCGGTCCCGGGTTAATCCTGGGATGCTGGCAACCAAAGCGTCTCGGGTTTTGGTCACTCGATTAAAAAGCGTGGATTTCCCAACGTTCGGGCGGCCGACTAGGGCGATAACGGGGAGCATCAAATACGCTACTGAATCTCGAAAGCCGAAAGGCGTCCGCTATTGCCCATAACATAGAGCCGGTTACCATCGGCGAGCGCCGGGGTATAAAGCCCTTTGGTATCAACGCGACGACGCCCCACAAACCGGCCATCGGATTGTGCAATCAAATGAACATAGCCTTCAAAGTCGCCAACTGCCAAGTAGCTGCCAATCGCGATCGGTGTCGTGAGGTCTCGGTTGAGAAGGTCATCCAACTCCCACTGGATTCGGCCATTATCCATGTCAAAAGCCGTAATCTGATCACTGACGGACGCTAAATACACATTACCAAAGCCTGCACCCAAGCCAACGGTTGTCGACGCCTCTTCGGACCAGAGCGGGCGTCCGGCATTTAAATCAATGGCGAGGATTCTGCCTTGATAACTTGCGACATAAAGCCTGCCACTTTGAAAGACCATCTTGCCGTCGATATCAATTAAACGTTCTAAGTCGGAACGCCCTTTAGCCGCCGCGACGCGTTCATCGATCGCGGCGACCCCGCGATCAGGATCAATCAAGGCTACGCGCCCATTGGCAAACCCGGCAATCACAACATCATCACGAAGGATTGGGGTTGCCGTGCCGCGCAAGGTCAATGCCGGTAACGAGGTACTAAACCGCCAACGCTGCTCGCCGGTAAACGCATCCAAACCCGTCACGCTGCCATCGATGGCTTGGGCAACAACCAGTTGATTGAGGATCTGTGGTGGCGCGAGCACTTCGCTTGACACCTCAGCGCGCCACGCGATCGAGCCGTCACTCTGATAGAGGGCCAACACTTCTCCCGCAGAGGTTCCAACCAGCACAATATCGTTGCCCGCGCCAACGCCGCCAGTGATGACATCGACATCTTTCGCAAAAGCGTGATCAACATCAGCCTCGGCGTAGAGATCTCGAACATCCCGAGACCAAACCTTATTGCCGGTATCTGCCTGAACGGCCAAAATCGTACCATCAGCAGAGGCTGCAAAAATGCGATTGCCACTTAATGCAGGCTCAAGCTTGATCGCTTTATCCGCAGCACCCGCACCCACTCGCGCGGTCCACAGGGCAGAGAAAGTCACCTCTGACTGGATTTTCTTGAGCGCGGCTGGCTTGATGACGTCTTCATCTTTGCCGTCAAACCAACTGCAACCGCTCACTAGACCGAGCAATAACAGGCTATAAGGCAACATTCGCCAGATCATCATCCATTGTCCTTTGAATCTGCTTGCGTCCCATCTGCCGATGCGTCGGGACCAGCTGCCGGCGCTTCGACCGATGCGGCTTCGTTGTTGCTGCTTTCATCTGATATCGCTGGATCCATGCTCGCGGTTGCAAACGTCAAATCTTCAACCTTCATCGTTAAACCCGGTAAGCCCTCTTCACCCGCTGTGTTAACCGCCAGCTGATAGGCTTGCCTTGCCTCGTCGAGTCGATCGAGTTGATACAACAAATCGCCTTCGACCTCATGTCGCGCTGCCATAAAGCCAGCCCATTCGAGCGGTTCAGCCAACACGGTCAAACCCTCCTCAGGCCGGTCCTGAGCGCCCAAAAGTCGCGCCAATCGAATCTGTACCAAAGGCGCCAATTGCGAGCTCGCCGCGGCCGTTATTGCTCGCATGGCCGCTTCTGCCTCACTTAGATTGCCTGCACTAAAATGCAGCTTTGCAATCTGCAGCCCGGCTAAGACTGCATAATCAGTTCCCGGATGATTCGCAATAAAGGCGTCTCCTAAGTCCATCGCGGCGGCTCGTTTATCATCGTCCGTTTTGCCTTCACGCGCCGCAGCTTGGAACGTCGTAAACGCATCACTCGCAGCCTCAGCTGCTGCCTGCTTTTGGTCTTCCCAAGATCTGAATCCAAAGTTACCGCCCAGAACAAGCACCAAGCCAATGGCTAAAAACCAACCGTTCTGACGTAAAAAAGTCTGAATTTTCTCGACTTGCTCTTCTTCGCTCGTATCCAGCGCCACGTGCCTACTCCTGTACCAAGTTCTTTACTGTTTGCTGTTTGTCGCTTATTGCTTGAAACGCTGCTGCAACTGTTCAATCAAAGCCGACATTTGAACCAATGCCTGCCCCCCTTCACCCCGTAATTCACGGACACTCACCGCATCTTGCGCAAGCTCGTCTTCTGCAACAATGAGCGCAATCTCAGCCCCAGACGCATCGGCTTTCTTCATTTGCGCCTTGAGCTTTCCAGCACCGGCATGAACCTGAATCGAAAGACCGAGTTGCGTCCGCACTTGCTCTGCCAGGACCAGCATCTTGCCCCGCGCGTCGTCTCCAACAGAAACACCATAAATATTGATCGAAGGCCCTTGCACCGCTTGACCCTCAAGCATCAGCGCGAGCCGATCTAAACCCAACGCAAAGCCAACGCAGGGCGTGGGTTTACCCCCTAACTGCGCCACTAATCCGTCGTAGCGACCACCACCACAAATTGTACCTTGGGCACCCAATTCATCCGTGACCCACTCGAACACCGTACGGTTGTAATAGTCCAAACCGCGCACGATGCTTGGATTAATCCGATAGGGCTGCCCGGCGGCGTCCAGTATCGCACACAGGCCATCAAAATGCTTTCGAGACGCCGCGTCAATAAAGTCGCTGAGGACCGGTGCGTCTACCAAAAGCGCCTGTGTTGTCGGGACTTTGGTGTCCAAAATGCGCATCGGATTCGTCGTCAGTCGACGAAGACTATCCTCGTCTAAATCCGATTTATAACGCGTTAAATAATCCACTAAAGCCGCGCTAAAGGCTTGCCTGCTTGCAGCATCACCGATTGAATTGAGTTCAAGGGTTACCGAGCTCGATAAGCCTAAAACCGACCAAAGCCGGGCCGAAAGCAGCAGTAACTCAGCATCGATATCAGGACCTTCCATCCCGATACACTCAACCCCAATCTGGTCAAACTGCCGGTAGCGGCCTTTCTGAGGTCGCTCATAACGAAACATCGGCCCCGTGTACCAAAGCCTTTGGGTTTGATTAAACGCCAGACCATGCTCATTCACAAAACGCACCAAGCCAGCCGTGCCTTCCGGACGCAGTGTCAAACTCTCTTCGTTGCGATCATTGAAGGTGTACATTTCTTTTTCGACAATATCAGTGCTCGCACCGACCAACCGACTGAACAAACTGGTGCTTTCCAGTATCGGCAATCCTACTTCCTGATAACCATAATCCGCCAAAACAATTCTGGCTTGATCTTCGATCAAACGGAATCGCGCTTTTTTTTCGGGTAGCAGATCCTGCATCCCACGAATGGCTTTTATTCTGTTACTCACCACAAGCTTCCACTCAGTTTGACGTTAATTAAACACTCTCATCGGCTTCGGCGGCGATTTTTTCGGCCACTCGCCGTCGAATCATCGCCTCGAGATCATCAATTAAATGCTCATTGGTCACTTTTTGACTGGGCGCACCATCACGATAGATCAAATTGTTTGGGGTCGCGCCTGTCAGACCAATGTCGGCCTCTTTTGCCTCACCCGGTCCATTCACGATACAGCCAATAATCGCGACATCGAGGGGCGTTGTAATGTCTTCCACCCTTCGTTCCAGCTCATTCACGGTTGAAATGACATCAAAGTTCTGACGAGAGCAACTCGGACACGCCACAAAGTGAATGCCCTTACTGCGCAGATGCAGGCTCTTCAGCAAATCAAACCCAACCTTTACTTCCTCAACCGGGTCCGCCGCCAACGACACACGAATCGTATCGCCTATGCCCGCCATCAGTAAAAAGCCCAGCCCGGCTGCGCTCTTCACCGTACCCGAACGTAGGGCGCCCGCTTCAGTAATACCTAAGTGCAACGGTTGATCGATTTGACCCGCAATACGCTGATACGCCTCGATCGTCATAAAAATATCAGAGGCCTTCAAGCTCAGCTTGAACTGATCAAAATTTTCGGCATCCAGCATCTCAATATTGCGCAACGCTGACTCGACCATCGCTGTGGCATTTGGCTCTTTATACTTGCGCATTAAGTCCTTGCCTAAGGAACCCGCATTAACGCCGATCCGAATCGGAATGCCTTGATCTTTACAGGCACTTACCACCGCCCGAACGCGATCCGGACTACCGATATTGCCAGGATTAATCCGCAAACAATCCACCCCTAACGCGGCAACCTTGAGCGCAATCTTGTAATCAAAGTGGATATCGGACACTAACGGCACATCGACTTGCGCTCGAATTTTTCCGAATGCTTCTGCCGCGTCCATACTGGGTACCGAGACCCGAACAATATCGGCACCGGCGACTTCAAGACGTCGAATCTGAGCCACCGTTGCCGCAACATCGAGCGTATTGGTATTGGTCATACTTTGAACTGCAATCGGCGCATCGCCCCCAACCGGCACAGCCCCCACCATGATCTGCTTGGATACCCGTCGCACGATCTTAGAATCTTGGTGCATAACGTTACTCCTAATTCGTTAAGGTCAATCGAGCGATCGCGTCTCGTGTTGTTGCTGAATCAAGATCAATCGCTCGGCCATTAAACTCTAAACTCGCCATCGGCGCATTGCCGAGCAAGACCGTTAAGGGTGCACGCCCATTGAGGACTAGGACATCGCCGGCGCGATTAAGATCACCGTAAATCAATTCGTTTTGGCTATCCTGGACTTCAATCCAACATTCACCAACAAGGGTCGCTCTTAATTCATCCGAGCCACCCGCGTCCACTCGGATTTGACGTCCATCGAGTCGATTTTCTCGCCAAATTTCGACTTGTTCTGAGAGCCCTCGACCATCATCAAGTTTAAAATTGGCTTGGCGCTGATCGCTCAGTTCTTCAGGGCTTCCGGGTTGATCGACCAATCCATCGGCAATACTGCCACTCGACGCTAAGCGTTCAGGATCAGACGCTGCCGCCTCAAAAACCAATGGATCTAGGTCTTGGCTAATCCTTCCCGACGGTGTGTTTTCAGCTTTAGTGCTCTGGTTTTCTCGTGCTACAACGTCCGTTGTCCGCTCAAGATCCGCCAAGGCTGGTGCTGGCGCATCAAGTCCGGAAAGCGGCGCTTGGTCAAAGATTTTGTCTGGCGTCTCTGATTCTAAAGGCGCTGTTTCCGCGTTGGTGGGGTCCGGCAGCGCACCCGCCATTATTCCTGCATTCGGCTCAGCAATTAGGGCAGGGTCGGCTGCCGCTGGCGTCATCGCGCCGACGTCAGCCCGATCCTCGTCCGACGTCAGCAGCCACACCAAGAGCACCAAAATCAAAACAATCCCCATCCCGATGACACCGGTGAGCACAACAGGTCCAGAGAATCGATTTTCTTTCACACTGACGGCAACATCCGCGGGGGTGTCTGGCAGCGTTTCCCGAAATGCCTCGTCATATAATTGCACTAACTGACCGCCATCAAGACCCACAACCCGCGCATAACTGCGCAGGTAACCCCGAACAAACGCTTGCTTCGGCAGGCGATGAAACTCACCCGCATCCATATACCGAATGAACGTCTCGGTCAAAAACAACTGCTCGGCAACCCCCGCTTGGGTCATGCCAGCGGCTTCTCTGGCTTGTCTTAACTGATCAGAGACTGTCAACGTACTGGCCTCGCCCATTTCCTCAACGCCCATCCACCCCTCCTTGGGTACCCTTGACTAACTCTAAAGCTTCCATCGAGGTTGGATAGATTCGAATTAAATCAGCGGTGCATCGGCTGCGCTCAGCCGCATCTAAAAAAATGGCATAAATTTTTGCGCATGCGAACAAGCTTCTCGCTGATTCCGACGCGATCGCTCGATGTCTTAAATATAGTGCTTTTGCTGCCGTATAATTTTGATCCTCTAGATGCAGCAGCGTTAGCTCAAGCAAGGTTCTAGGTAATCGAGGATTCAGCGCCTCGGCACGTTCAAAGGCCTCGCGGGCAGCACGTCGGTCGTCCAGCGCGAGGTATGCCACGGCCAAGTTCTCAAAGGCTTGAGGCCTAAGCTCGTAAAAGCGATCTTCGGTTGCAATGGTCAGCTGCTCAACCGCTTCACCGGGACGACCCTGAGCATATAAAAAACCGCCAAAGTTATTGCGCGCCGCGATCATGTCCGGGGCGAGCGCAATTGCCCGCTTGAAATACGACTCCGCGAGTTCAAACTCGCGCTCCTGCTGGAACACAATCGCTAATGTATGATGAGCCGGCGCCGATTGATCATCAATCGCCAGCGCTTTCATTAAGTTATCTTTAGCTCGGCCATAATCACCCTGCCGCAGATAAGCCGTCCCTAGCTCAATGGCTCGCGCCGCAACCTCATTTTGATCGACTGCCGCGCCGCCCCGATTCTGAGCGGTACAGCCCATCACGATTAAAAGCACCAGAGCGAGCGCGACCGCTCTCATTCGGCTGCCGCCTGCAAGGCGATGCGTTGGTACCGCGCGCTGCGGGAGGTGCGATCCACCACCTGGCCCGCAAGCTGACCACACGCTGCATCAATATCATCGCCACGGGTGGTCCGCACCATGGTTGAGAAGCCCTTGCCAACCAAATAGTCTTGAAAATATCTGACACTGGCGGCGGACGGTCTCTTAAAGGTCGTGCCTGGGTAAGGGTTAAATGGGATTAAATTGATTTTGCAGGGAAAATGCTTCAGCAGAACCGCAAGCTCCCGAACCTGCTCGGCCTGATCATTGACGCCATCAAGCAACGTGTACTCAATCGTAATCGTCCGCTTCTCGCCTAAATTCTCGGCATAATCCCGGCAGGCATCCAGCAACATCGCGATGGGATATTTTCGATTGATCGGCACCAGCTGATCTCGAAGGGCATCATTGGGCGCGTGCAACGAGATCGCTAATGAGGCATCCGTTGTTTCTTTTAGCCTGAGAATCCCCGGGACGACGCCGGCCGTTGAAATCGTGACCTTGCGCTTCGAAATACCGTAGCCCAAATCATCCATCATGACCGACACTGCCGGAATCACTTGATCGATATTGAGAAGCGGCTCGCCCATGCCCATCAGTACGACGTTGGTCACGACCCGATTGCGATCCTCAAATTCGGCCCGCAACCGCCGCTCTGCCATCCGCAACTGGCCGACAATTTCGCCGGCGGTCAAATTAGAGTTAAAGCCCTGCTTACCGGTGGAGCAAAACTTACAATCTAAGATGCACCCCACCTGGGATGAAACGCAGAGCGTGCCGCGATTGCCTTCCGGGATAAACACCGTTTCAATGGCGCTGCCGGATCGCGATCGCATTAACCACTTTCGCGTGCCGTCCCGCGACACCTTTTCGGACAGAACCTCAGGCTCATGAATTTCAGCGCCTGCCTCGAACTCCGTTCGCAACTTTTTACTGATATCCGTCATGTCATCGATCTTCATAACCGACCGATGATGCAACCATTTCATTACCTGAGCTGTCCGGTAAGGCTTTTCACCCAAGCCAGCCAAAACCGATGTCATCTGGGCCTGACTCAAGCCCAGTAGATCAATTTTTTCTGGCGTTAACTGATTCATCTGTTGCAGAGTTGCTCAGGGGTAAAGAAATAGGCTATTTCCCGAGCAGCAGACTCAGGCGCATCACTGCCATGAACGGCGTTAGCATCAATGCTTTGTGCGAAATCTGCTCGAATGGTGCCGGCGGCCGCTTCCTGAGGATTGGTGGCGCCCATTAACTCGCGGTTTTTTAAAATCGCGTTCTCGCCCTGCAAAACTTGGAGAACAACCGGCCCTGAGGTCATGAACGCAACCAGATCGTTAAAGAATCCTTTGCCATCATGCTCGGCATAAAAACCTTTGGCCTTCTCTTCGGTGAGATGCTCCATTCGTTGCGCAACGATCTGCAGACCATTCGCTTCGAATCGTCCGACAATTTGACCGATGGCATTTTTAGCCACTGCGTCAGGTTTAATGATAGAAAAAGTGCGTTCTAAGGCCATGACAACTCCACTGATAAATTACTGTTTTTGAGGCGCGGTATTATACGCGCGATTAACCCAGCAAAATAGTGAATTACCGCCCTAATTCACCCTAGTCGACCTCATCAATCCAGGTCATTTGAATTGCTTCTAAGATTCTCTCGCCGCACCGGTCTGACTGATCGTCAAATTCTGGCAGCGCTTCAACCCAAGCTTTCAGATCTGTGAACCGAATCGTTAACGGATCAACGGTTGGATGCGCGTCAATCAACGCAAGGGCAATTTCAAGGCTGTCCGTCCATTTCATCACAAGGCTACTGACTCTCTGAGACTTGATTGATGGTATACCGAGGAATCTCTATGACCAAATCCTCATCCGCCACGACGAACTGACAACTTAACCGAGAATCCGGCTCCAAGCCCCACGCTTTATCCAACAGATCGTCTTCTAAGTCATCCGATGGTTCCAGGGAATCAAATCCTTCCCGAACAATCACATGACAAGTCGTACACGCGCACGCCATCTCACAAGCATGCTCGATTTTAATCCCGTGCGCTAAAGCCGCATCGATGAGGACCTCACCCGGGGCAATGTCGAGCACCGCGCCGTCTGGGCAGCGTTCGATATGCGGTAAAATTACGACCTTTGGCATCCTCTATTCCTGTTTGTTCTAGTGAGCCTCATCGGCTGTGACTTGATTTTGGCCCAAAACCCCATCGAGGGACTGCCCCGTTAAAGCCTTGCGAACCTCCTGATCCATTCGTTTCGCGGCAAAATCATCACTCGCCTGAGACAGGTTCTGAGTTTCTGCTGAAATCAATTGAACCTGATCGCCAGCAAGGGCTGCCTCGAGAGCCTGGATGCCAAGCTGCAAGGATTGCGTTTCGTCTGGAGATAAAAGCGCAGGACCGTCTTGCTGCATCGCCGCACTGAGCGCATCGATGAGTCGCTGACCGTCAACTCTTGCTTCGAGCAACATCCGCGCCGCTGCATCTTCCTTAGCATACGCAAACGATGCTTTGAGCATATCGGTCACTTCTGTGTCGGACAGACCATAAGAAGGCTTGACGGTAATCGCAGCTGAAACACCGGTGGCCAGTTCCGACGCTGAAACCGACAAGAGCCCATCGGCGTCGACCTGAAACACGACTTGTATTTTGGCCGCCCCGGCAACCATTGGCGGAATCCCTCTTAATTCGAATTGCGCGAGCGATCGACAATCCGCGACCTGTTCCCGCTCGCCTTGAAGAACGTGGATTAGCATCGCCGTTTGCCCATCTTTGTAAGTCGTAAATTCTTGCGCGCGCTGAACCGGGATCGGCGTATTTCGGCTGATGACTTTTTCAACCAACCCGCCCATGGTTTCGAGCCCCAAGGACAAAGGCAGGACGTCCAGCAAGAGCATCTCGTCATCCGGCTTATTACCCACCAAGACGTCCGCCTGCAATGCCGCGCCCAAGGCTACCACGCGATCCGGGTCTATTTCAGTCAGCGGGGCGCGGCCAAAGAAGGCCTCAACCGCCGACCGGACCAAGGGCACTCGCGTTGAGCCGCCGACCAAAACAACTTGGTTGATCTCGGTCGGCGTAACCTCTGCATCCCTTAAGACGCGTCTTGCGGCTTTGATGGTTTCTTCAACCAACCCAGCAATCTTGGCCTCAAATTCTGCAAGCTGGATGGATCCCTGCCATTGCAAGCTCGACAAGGCAAGCGTGACATCAACCTCGCTTTGACTCGACAGCAATTCTTTAACCCGGCGGGCCTCTGTCATCAACTGCCGACGCGAAGAAGCGTCGAGATCGCCCTTGGAGTGGGCTTTTTCAAGCACCAGTTTGGCGACGAGCTCATCAAAGTCGTCACCGCCTAAGCCAGAATTACCACCGGTTGCGAGTACCTCAAACACGCCACGAGACAATCGCAGCAACGACACGTCAAAGGTCCCACCCCCCAGATCAAAGATCACAACAAGGCCTTCATCTCCACTATCGAGTCCGTAGGCCACCGCCGCCGCAGTGGGCTCGTTCAACAGCCGAAGGACATTCAGCCCAGCAATGGCGGCCGCATCCCGAGTGGCTTGACGCTGCGCGTCATCAAAATAGGCCGGTACGGTGATGACAACGCCGTCGAGCGGCCCGCCAAGGGTTGCGGCCCCCCGATCCGATAAAACTTTTAATATCTCCGCTGACACTTGAACCGGGCTAATCACGCCCCCAGCCGTTTGCAGCCGCACCATACCCCCAGCGTCCGATGCAAAATCATAGCGCTGATCAGCGGCAATGCCATCCAGGTCGGCTCGCCCTCGCCCTAGTAGTCGTTTTGCCGAGGCAATGGTATTGAAAGGCTCCGAGGCAGAAAAGGGCAATGCCTCGGCGCCGACCGTTACGTCCGCACCGGAATAATGCACCACACTGGGCAACATACTGACGCCAGACAAATCCTTCAACACATCTACCTGGCCCGACCGAACCGCCGCAATCAAGGAATTGGTGGTACCAAGATCGATCCCGGCAGCCCGTTTCCGCTGATGGGGGTCAAGCGCTTGTCCGGGTTCTGTAATTTGAATTAACGCCATACTAATAACCCAGTAATTCTTCTTCGAGGGCTTTAGCGCCCTGTGAAAGCTTGCTTAAAAATTGCATGCGGTACACGCAGATCGTGGCCTCAGACAGCGCGGAGGCCTTGAAATAATCATTAAACGCTTTTGCTTCAGCGTTTTGTTTTTCGGCAAGCGCTTGTATAAACGCCTCAGCCCGGGTTAGAGACCCTGACTGCCGGATCTCATCCAAAGATTCACGAAGCTCGATTTGCTCAAATAAGAATGCCGGATCCAGCGTTGGATTCTGAGCCAGCACCACCCCTTGAAGATCGAGCAAGTAGCTAGCGCGGGCTAGGGGCTCTGATAAGGTCGCGTACGCTTCATTGACTTGGGTTGCCCACTGGGTTGCCAATCGTTCTGCCTGATCTCCTTGGCCCGCATATCGGTCAGGGTGCACTCGCCTTTGAAGCGCTTGATAACGCGCGCTGAGGTCTGGCCCATCAAGATCAAACGCAACATCGATTTGAAATATTTCAAAGAAATTTTGGCTAAAATTCAACAGGCCTACTCAGCTAAACGGTAAAGCTTTCGCCGCAGCCGCACTCACCTTTGACATTGGGATTTCGAAACTCAAAGCCCTCGTTCAAGCCTTGCTTCACGTAATCCATTTCGGTGCCGTCAACATAGATCAAACTCTTAGGATCTATAAAGACTTTCACGCCTTGAGTCTCGAAACTCACATCTTCTTCGGCCGGCTGGTCGACCGGCTCGATCACGTACATGAGTCCGGAGCAGCCCGTGGTTTTGACCGCTAGACGAATTCCAAGCCCACGCCCACGGCTCTGAAGAAAACCATGGACATGGCGCGCCGCCGTATCTGTCAAACTAATATTCATAAAAACCCCTAGAATCGCTCTGACCGGTCGCGATCTACACCTGTGCCGCTAGTTTCTTCCGATAGTCTTCTACGGCTGCTTTAATCGCATCCTCGGCAAGCACCGAACAATGGATCTTGACTGGCGGCAGCGCCAACTCTTCAGCAATTTCGGTGTTCTTGATCTGCGCCGCGTCATCAAGGGTTCGTCCCTTAACCCATTCGGTTAGTAATGAGCTCGAGGCAATCGCTGAACCGCATCCGTAGGTCTTAAATTTTGCGTCCTCAATGATGCCCTCATCATTGACCTTAATTTGAAGTCGCATCACATCACCACAGGCCGGCGCACCCACCATACCGGTTCCAATTTGGTCATCCTGATCGTCGAATTTACCAACATTTCTAGGATTCTGATAATGATCCATTACCTGGTCGCTATAAGCCATTTTGACTGCTCCGTTAACTCGCTGTATTTCGCGCTAGTGCGCCGCCCATTCTATACTGTCTAGATCTACGCCGTCCTTGTACATGTCCCAAAGTGGCGATAATTCCCGTAATTTTTCAACCGCGTGCCGAACCTGCTCGATCGCGCCGTCCACATCTTCTTCCGTGGTGAACCGTCCAACGGAAAAACGCAAAGAGCTATGAGCCAGCTCATCATTCATGCCAAGTGCTCTTAAGACGTAAGACGGCTCAAGACTTGCTGAGGTGCAGGCTGAGCCACTCGACAAAGCAATTTCAGGCAGCGACATAATGAGCGACTCGCCCTCAACATAATTGAAACTAATATTAATGATGCCAGGGACATGGGCATTTAAATCGCCGTTGACATAAACCTCTTCCATATCGTCAAAACCCTGCCGAAGACGCTCGCGCAACGCAAGGGTTCTGGCAGCCTCAGTCGCCATCTCCAGCTGAGCAATTCTGCAACATTCGCCCATTCCCACCAATTGGTGCGTTGCCAAGGTACCTGACCGCATTCCGCGCTCATGCCCGCCGCCATGCATCTGAGCCTCTAAGCGCACTCTCGGCTTCCGCCTAACATATAAAACGCCAACGCCTTTCGGCCCGTACATCTTGTGTGCAGACAAGGACATTAAATCCACTTTCAGCGTCTCTAAGTCGACTGGGATCTTGCCGGCACTCTGCGCCGCATCCACATGGTAAAACACCTTGGCCGCTCGGCAGACCTCACCGATGCCCGCAATGTCATTAATTACACCGATTTCGTTGTTAACGTGCATGATCGACACTAAGGTCGTGTCCTCACGAATCGCGTCGGCCACTTGCTGGGGTGTAATCAGTCCATCTTCGCCCGGCTCGAGGTAGGTGACCTCATAACCATCGCGCTCTAGATGACGGCAAGTATCTAATACCGCCTTATGCTCAATTTTCGAGGTAATAAGGTGCTTGCCTTTGCCTTTGTAGAACTGTGCGATCCCTTTAATCGCAAGGTTATCGGACTCGGTTGCCCCGGAGGTCCAGACAATCTCTCGAGGATCGCAATTGAGCAGGTCTGCGACCTGCTTACGGGCGAGCTCAACGGCTTCCTCAGCCTCCCAACCAAACTTATGCGAGCGGCTAGCTGGGTTACCGAAGTTCCCTTCCGTCACCAGGCATTCGCTCATTTTCTGGGCGACTCTAGGGTCGACCGGCGTGGTCGCTGCATAATCAAAATAAACCGGTGCTTTCATTGTTTCCTCAATCTCATTAATCCGTTAGTTGTACGGCTTGGATTCCGATCTGGTCGTATTGATCCAGTGTTTGCTTGGTGGCAATCGCACGGACCTGATTCTTTTGAACAAGACTCGCCAAGTTAACCCCTTTTAAAAACCGATGGATCTGATCGCTTAGATCCGACCATAGCTCGTGTGTCAAACACATCTCGCCGCCCTGACAATCCGCTTTGCCACCACATCGGGTTGCATCCACTGACTCATCCACTGAGGCGACGATATCCGCGACATCAATATCTTGGCTATCTCGACCCAATCGGTATCCACCCCCGGGCCCGCGAACACTCAGAACCAGATGATTTGCCTTTAACTTTGCAAACAACTGCTCGAGATATGGCTGACTGATCGACTGCCGTTCGGAGATTTCACTCAAAGAAATTGGGCCATGGTCGCCATAAACGGCCAAATCCACCATCGCAGTAACCGCATATCGCCCTTTTGCTGTCAGCTTCACTTTATTGGGTCTCCAGTCATGTCGGCCACGGCGTTCTCTTAAGCATTTGAGCACTTGCTGCGTGCTGGCCCGCTTCATCTAATGAATGGTCGCGTTTAATGAATGGTTGCGTTCTCAGTCAATCACCTTGAGACGCCCAGTCTTTGCCACTCACGGCCCTTTTATGTTGCCAAAAAGCTTTCTCTGCCTAAACCCTATTTTTCGGGCCTGAGGCTGATTTTCCGAGCCCACTCTTGAGAAGCAGAAGCGATTTACCGAGATTCAGTTCGATCAAGGCGCACGCCTCTTGGCACTATCCGGCACTAGACTGTGTCACAAAAACCAAACGGACCCGTCTCGCGCAGGTCAGCAGTTTAATGCAGGCGCGTCTAATAACCAAGTGTTTTAGTCGGGTATCCCCAATATTAGGATTGCCGCCGAGTCGCATCATTCACGGCTTTCAGAAAACCTCTCAAAATTGAGATTTCCATCTGATCCGGTTCAATCCGCAGGAACAACCGCCTCAGCCGGGTTAGCAATTGCCGAGGATTGTCTGGGTCATGGAAGCCAACCTCTGCCAAGGTCGTTTCAAGGTGTCCAAAAAAGTGTTCAAGATCGGTATTGGTTGCGGGCAGTTGATCCCAAACCCGCTCTGGGGTCGCGGCTTCGCTCGCGCAAAATAATTCATAACTCAGCACCTGAACGGCCATCGCTAAATTTAAGGAGCTGTAGGCTTCACTCGTTGGAATGTTCACGTGATACTGACATTGCTGCAGTTCTTCGTTCTTCAGCCCTTTCGATTCGCGACCAAAAACAATCGCAATATCACCGGCCCCCGCGCCATGCTCGGTTATCTTGATCGCAGCTTCCTTTGGCGTCACTAACGGCCACGGAATCCGCCGCTGCCGAGCCGATGTCCCGAGCACCAAACTACAATCGCTGATCGCTTCCTGCAAACTGGCGCACACCACGACTTGATCCAATACATCACTCGCGCTCGCCGCCCGAAAAACCGCTTTTTCATTTGGGTAGTCAAGGGGTTGCACCAAATAAAGGCGATCCAACCCCATGTTTTTCATTGCCCTAGCCGCGGCACCAATATTGCCTGGATGGGAGGTTTCAACCAAGACAATGCGCACTTTTGCCCGCAATGGATGGGGGTTCGTCATGATGAAGATCCTTTTGTCTACTGTTCAACGAGGCAGATCTGATATGATGCGCCCTCTTTCAGCCACACCGAACACCCTATGGAACCGATGATCAATATTGCGTTGCGGGCTGCCAGAGAAGCAGCCCGTCATATCGTTCGAGCTTACGATCGCCCAGACCTCGTTAAAACCACTGAGAAGGGCACGAATGATTTCGTGACCAATGTCGACCGTGAGGCGGAGCAGATTATATCAGACTCCATCCGAAAAACGTTTCCGAGCCATGCGATCACGGGTGAGGAAGGCGCGAAAACCGAGGCGACGCGAAACTCAGATTACCATTGGGTCATCGACCCCATCGACGGCACAACCAATTTTAGTCGACAAATTCCGCACTTCTGCGTCTCAATCGCTTGCATGGAATTAGGCAAGTTGAAACACGGGGTCATCATCAACCCCATTACGCAAGAGGAATTTATCGCCTCACGAGGGCGCGGCGCGCAACTCAACGGACGAAAGATTCGCGTCTCTAACCGCGAGAAACCGGAGGGCGGGCTCTTTGCAAGCGCTGGTTCCTATCGGCACGACCGATTTGAAGGCCATAGCAAAACCGTGGCGGCCTTGGTAGATGCCGGCGGCAATTACCGCGAGCCTGGCAGCGCCGCGCTTGAACTCGCCTCACTCGCAGCGGGTCGAATCGACGGTGTTTGGATGCACAACCTTGCACTGTGGGATATCGCGGCAGGTTGCCTGATCGTTCAAGAGGCCGGCGGATTAATTGGCGATTTTGAAGGCGGCCTTACGCACTTAAAATCTGGCAACTTGGTTGCCGCAAACCCTAGACTGTTCAAAACGCTTGGATCGCTCACCCGATCGCACCTGACCTAGGGTCTTTAAGACCTCAAACAGGGGTCTTTGCAAGCCCTTCCCCTAAACGCCCTGATCTGATCGAGATTCAACCTGGCGTTAAAGGCGATTCAGGTCAACAACCCGACACATGGATTACCTTTAAGCTACTTGAGACGCATTTTTGACCCACGACAGTAGCCGATGGTTTCGCGTCATGGCCGCCAAGCAAGATCGCACTGCATTACCCTGAACCAACAACCACGTTAGTGCTTGCAGAAGCCTTGTTTCGCGTTTCAAACTGTGACGCGCCTTGATCGCCAGCGCAGGCAATCGCATCAGGGCCTTTATCAGAAGGCAGCAAGCGGGAAGGCCCGCCAACTCCGAGCCCCTAGGGCTCACCATCCAGATCAGCGCCTTCCTTGACGGGAACAATAAGATCTTCTCGACTTAAATTCAGTCTCAGCAGAACATTCGCCGCAACGTAGATGGAGGAATAAGTCCCTACCACGACGCCTATAATCAGAGCGGTCGCGAAACCCCGGATCAATTCCCCGCCCATGATCAGCAACGCAAACAACACCAAAAGGGTTGTTAACGACGTGATCATCGTACGCCCCAGGGTTTGATTCAGGGACTCATCAATAATATCGCTTGATTTACCGCGTCGCGACTGACGAAAGTTCTCTCGAATACGGTCGGACACGACAATGGTGTCGTTCAGGGAGTAACCAATAACCGCCAGCAGCGCCGCCAGCACGGTTAAATCAAACTCCCAGCGTAACAACGAAAAAATCCCTAAAGTGAACAAAACGTCGTGAAAAAGCGCAATCACCGCGCCCAACGCAAATTTCAGCTGGAACCGAAACGACACATACAGCAACACCATCGCGAGCGCCGCCAGCAGCCCCAAACCGCCTTGATTCGCTAGTTCTTCGCCCACCGCCGGGCCAACGAACTCGCTCCGCCTCAGATCAATCTGTCCGTTCGCAGAGGCGCTCAATGCGGCAAACAAACTGTCACCCAGGCGCGCATTATCTTTATCTGACAACGATTTTTGAGGCGGCATCCGGCTGCGGGGTCATCAAGACAACGACACACAGGGCATGAGTAGGCGCATTAAGGGGAACGAGTTTGGATGACGCAATGGAGCAGGTGCTTTTTTTTGAGCATAACTTGAAGACCACCCGGTCGGTTCGTCGAAACTTGGATTTTGACAGACCGATCGAGCAAGCGGATCTCTACGCGTGCATCGATGTTGCTGTTCAGGCGCCAACAGGGCTGATCGGTGAGGGTTGGCGATTTCTCGTTGTGACCGAGGCGGCAAAGAAAGCCGCGATTGCGGCGTTGTACTGTGAAACGCTCACAACGCTTATGGCCGAGCGCGGATTGCCACTGAAGTCGTCTCATCAAGCGTTGATGGACCGTCTGCATGACATTCCCTGCATGATATTGGTTTGCGCGGTGGGGGAGCCGCCGGAGGAAATTGGTGGCCAAATCGGCTTTTATGGCTCGATTTTGCCGGCCGCTTGGTCGTTGATGTTGGCGCTTCGCGGACGAGGCATTGGAACAACCTGGACCTCACTGTTGAATGCCCGTGCAGCGGACGTTGCACGACTCTTGGGTATCCCGGAGGGGATCACGCAAACAGTGATGCTGCCAGCGGCTTATACTAAGAATGCGACCTTGAAGCCTGCGGCCCGAGCACCGGCGGCGGCCGTAACCTTTTGGGAATCTTGGGGCAACAGCCGTTTTGAAGCCCCGGATGCGTTATGACAGCTTCGAATGTGTTGAGGTGCACCCTCGAGCGCGTGAAACCTTTTAGATTGGCCCAATCATGCTAAGTTTTTTAGACGGATTGGCGATCATCGCGTACTTTGTGGTGTTACTCGTGATCGGTTGGCGGATCATGGTTCGGGCTCGAGGTGAGGGGGCGCTGGGATCGTTTCTGGCGGCCGACCGTAATATGGGACTGGTCCAAACCACCGCATCAACAGCTGCGACGGATTTGGGCGGCGGCTTTAGTATTGCGATGGGCGGTTTAGGATTTACCTTAGGTATCTCCGGTTCATGGCTGATTGCTATTTCCGGCCTGAGTGTCGTAATGGTGTCGTTTTTACTCGTGCCCCGACTGAAAATTTGGTCGGACCAATCGCAAGGTTTAACCACGGGCGATTTATTTACGGATCGTTTTGATCTGAAAACGGGGCGGTTGGCGGCCCTTGTTATTGCGCTCAGTTGGTTTTCGTTTGTTGGCGGGCAAATCATTGCCGGCGGAAAGTTATTACAAGTGACGATGACAATGGATTTGAGCCT
>UPTG01001353.1_pt1 | contig 18175 bp, 12 predicted proteins | sample 2160121 | NCBI WGS metagenome assembly UPTG01 (sample SAMN06266255, study PRJEB28933) | marine metagenome | isolation source: Columbia River Estuary | place: USA:Columbia River Estuary, USA | collected 2014-07-27
TACCAGCCTCATCTCCTCCTGCTCCTGCTCTAATTTCCATCACAGCATTCTTCGAATCTTCAGGATCTTTCGGTATAAGAAGCATCTTTATTTCTTCTTCCAGCTCAGCTAATTGAGGCTCTATTTCTTCGAGCTCCATTTTAGCCATATCCTTCATTTCAGGATCGGTTTCATTTTTAAGGAGCTCTTTCGCTTCATCCAAATTAGCATTAAGATTAATCAATAAATCGCCTTTGTCTACGATTGTTTTGAGCTCTTTGTACTCTCTGTTTAACTTTACATAACGCTTCGCATCAGCCATAATATCGGGCTGAATTATCAAATCATTAACTTCATTGAAGCGCTGTTTTATAGCATAAATCTTATCAATCATAACAGGCTTTTATTTTGAATAATGAAACGTCCCATTCTCTCCAGAAATGGTGAGATTTGTAAAAGAATCACTTGCTTCTACTCTACCAATAATCTTTGCATCAACACCTAGATTTTGAGCAATATCAATTACTGTCTGAGCTGATGATTCATTCATATAAAGTTCCATGCGGTGACCCATATTGAAAACTTGATACATCTCTTCCCAGCTCGTTTTACTTTGTTTTTGAATCAATTGAAACAAAGGAGGCGTTGGAAATAAGTTGTCTTTATAAATATGTACACCTTCGGTGAAATGCAACACTTTCGTTTGACCACCTCCACTGCAATGAACCATTCCGTGAATATCTTCTCTACAAGCGTCTAGAGCTTGTTTTATTATTGGTGCGTATGTTCGCGTTGGAGACAACACGAGTTTTCCAGCATCAATCTCAACGCCATCAACTTCTTCAGTTAAGGATAAAGCGCCAGAGTATACCAAGTCCTTTGGTACTGCAGGATCGTATGTTTCTGGGTATTTTTCAGCGATAAGCTTGTTGAACACATCGTGGCGTGCGGATGTCAATCCATTGCTTCCCATACCGCCATTGTATGCCTTCTCATAATTCGCTTTACCATAGGATGAAAGGCCAACAATCACGTCACCTGGCTGTATGTTTGCATTGTCTATAACATCTGAGCGTTTCATGCGTGCTACGACAGTTGTATCAACAATAATAGTTCTAACCAAGTCTCCAACATCTGCAGTTTCTCCGCCTGTAGAAATAACCTCTACACCAAACTTATTAAACTCTTCTAAGAGCTCCTCATTACCGTTAATAATGGCCGAAAGAACTTCACCTGTAATCAGATTTTTGTTTCTCCCAATAGTAGATGACATCATAATCGGACCAGTTGCACCAACACATAATAAATCATCTAAATTCATTACTAATGCATCTTGCGCTATTCCCTTCCAAACAGAAATATCTCCAGTTTCTCTCCAGTAAGCATATGCCAAAGAAGACTTTGTGCCTGCTCCATCGGCATGCATGATCAAACAATACTCTTCATCACCACTTAGGTAATCTGGTACTATTTTACAGAATGCTTTTGGGAACAATCCTTTATCTACTTTCTTAATCGCTTTATGCACATCTTCCTTTCCTGAAGACACTCCACGACCGGCATAACGAGAACTCTTTTCCATGGCGCAAAAATAATGTTTTGAATGAGCTTAAGTCTTGATGAGGTTAAATAAAAACTGCCTCTGAACAATGTCCAGAGGCAGTTATTTTATAAGGAAAAATCTATTTAATTTTTACATACATACCAGGCTTAAAGTCTTTCTCTTTAATGTCTGGGTTTAATTCTTTCAGGGCTTTTCTACTCACTTTAGATTTAGAAGAAATCTTGGCATAAGTATCTCCCCTTTGAACTTGATAGTGTGAATTATCGAAGTCAGAATAGTCAGCTCCTTTAGTCACTTTAAGAATCATCCCTTCAAAAGGTCTAACTCCTCTCAAACCACCGTTCATTTTCTTGAGCTCAGGTAAGCTAATCTTATTAGCCTTTGCAATTCTTGCAAGGTTATCTCTGTCTTTACAGGTGTAAAATCCTGCAACAATCTCTTCTTTTTCTGTTTTGCCAGAAGTGCCAGTGCCAGCTTTAGGTTGCCCAGAAACAAAATCGTCTCTCAATACTTTCATATCGGTACGCCTGTTAATCTGATTTGCAATCTTCTGAAGATCTCCCGATTGACGTTTAATCCAAGCTTCGTTTAGCTCCGTCCCAATTTCGAATTTATCGGATTCATAAAACTTATTGTTTTTATAATTTTCATCAATAGTACGAGGCTCATCTTCACCTTTACCAACTGCGACTAATCTTTCCTTTTCAATTCCTTTAAAAATCAAATAACTCACACAAGTATCAGCTCTTCTTTGAGATAACTTTTGGTTACGTTCCTTAGAGTCTGTGTAATCTGTATGAGAACGCATTTCAACAACAATATTTGGGTTACGTTCTAAAATATCAACAACCGTATCTAACGAAACCATTGACTCTGGTTTTAAATCCCATTTACCAACATCAAACAAAACGTTAGGCAATACAATTGGGATATTAATTGGATCCATTTGCATGTTTAATTTTAATCCATGGACAAATAGATTTTCTGAAGGAATAAACTCAAATGCATTTACGGGAACACCAATAGTCGTTGCATCGTATTCATTCGTAAAATATTTCTTTTTCTGAATTGTGATTTTATAGGTTGTATTCTCTGCTAAAGCGTCTTTCTCAAATTTGTAATACCCGTTTTCATCAGCATTAACCGTAGTTGTTGTACCATCAGAACCCGTCAAGCTCACAGAAGCCATAGTTACAGGAGAGCCGTCTTTTGTGCTTGCAATAACGCCATCAAGAGTAAATTTGAGTGGCACTAAATAAACACTAAAGATATCATCGTTTCCAGCTTCATTTCTATCTGAACTTAAATATCCATTTACTGCTCCACCACCTTCAAAAATAATTGAGAAATCTTGGGCATGTGTATTAATTGGATAACCCATATTTACAACCTCACCAGTCGGCATGCCCTCCTCGTTCACTTTAACTCTGAAGATATCTAAACCTCCAAAACCTGGGTGTCCATCTGAAGAGAAGTATAAATAACCGTCATCATGCGAAAATGGAAAAAGCTCATTTCCTTTTGTATTTATGATGTTTCCAAGGTTAACAGGATCTTGCCATGACTTTGCTCTTCTGTCAAATTTAGTCATCCAAATATCCTTTTCGCCTTTTGTTCCATTCAAGTTACCTGAAAAATAGAGGATTTGATCGTCTGGAGACAAATTAGGGTGACCAACAGATTTAGAAGAATCGCTCGTTAAAAAGACTTTTTCTGGGTCTTGCCATTCTTGTCCAACCTGTTTTGTAGTCCAAATAGAACATCCAAAAGAATTGTTTTTCTTTTGGACACAGCGTGTAAAATACATTGTTTTCCTGCGGCTATCAAATGCAACCGCAGCTTCAGAGTTGTCTGTGTTAACAGGCTCTGTTAATGGTTGAGGAGTAGCGAACTTTCTTTCTACAACGTTTGAAGATGATTTACCTTTTGGCTTTCTACCTCGTCCCCTAGCTTTGCGCTCCTCGCTTGTAGTATAAATGTCTGAGTATTTCTCGCCCGTAATTCCACTTTCTTTTTTACCGGTAGACTCTGGTCTAGACGAAGAAATATACAATTGGGAATAATCGTCTTTTCTTTTTCCTCCATAGGCAGGGGCGTAATCTCTATTTTTAGAGTTCAGCTCCTTTTTATTCGTAACCAAGTAACGGGTTGGGTTGCTAACCAACTCTAAAGACTTTTTACAACTTTCAATTCCCTCCGTTCCTCTTGGATCATCTGGAACTTCTTCAACGAAAGCTTGGAACTCAATGATCGCATCTTCGTATTCACCTTGGCACATGATCATTTCAGCATAGCGCAATTGAGCAACTGCGCCATATTTCATTTTATATGCACGTTTGTATTGTGCAGCTGCATTTTTACAATCGGTTAGTAAACGATAACATTCAGCTATTTTGAAAGTAATTTCTGTTTTTTCTTTCCTGTCTTTTTCTTTCGAATAAGCTTTTTGGAATTGCTCTCTTGCCAGATTGTATTGCTCTGCATCGTAGAAAGCCTCAGCCTTCTCTAAGGTCTTTGCCTTTTTTTCAGGTTCTTGCGTATCATCTTTACTCTCAGACTCTTGTGCGTACATGAGGGAGAAACATGACATGAGTAAAATAAAAAAAGTAGTCTTTACGATTTTCATAAAAGTTCTATCCGTTTGTATATAGCTGTAATCGTGCTAAAATAACCAAATATCAATAACAAAAAAATCCTCAGATAATTGTCTGAGGATTAGTTTTAATGGGGGATTGTTAACTATTTGGTAAACAATAATTCTCTCAATTTAGGCAATGGCCAAATTTCGTCATCTATCATTAATTCTAACTTATCTACTTGGTAACGAATCTTATCGAAGTAAGGAAGAACTTCATTGCAATAAGAGTGTGCCATTTCTTTTGTCGATTTCAATGAATTAGACATTTTTCTTGCTTCGATCATAGCGTCTTTATTTGAAATGATTTCGGAAATTCTTTTTGAAATTTCTTTAATCATTTCTAATTGCTCCTTCGCAACACTCGTAAAGGTCTCTTCATCTAAGATGTTCTTTAGACGCTGAACATTATCAATCAAAGTGTTTTGATAGCGAATTGCGGTAGGCACAATGTGATTTCCTGCAAGATCGCCAAGCACACGAGACTCAATCTGAATTCTCTTCTGATACTCTTCGAGCATTATTTCGTGACGAGCCTCTACCTCCACTGCATTCATAACGCCAGTAGATTTAAACAAAGCTATTGCAGACTTAGAAATATAAAAATCTAAGGCTTCTGGAGTTTTTGGTACGTTATTCAAACCTCTTTTTTCAGCTTCAACAGTCCACTCATCACCGTAGCCATCGCCTTCAAAACGAATGCTTTTAGAGATTTTGATGTACTCTTTCAAGATATTAAAAATGGCATCATCTTTCTTCATGCCGTCTTTAATCATTGAGTCCACTTCAACTTTAAATTCCTTTAACTGATTTGCAACAATCATGTTAAGAACAGTCATGGATTGAGCACAGTTAGAATTTGAACCTACAGCTCGAAATTCAAATTTATTTCCTGTAAAAGCAAAAGGCGAAGTTCTGTTTCTATCTGTATTGTCTAATAAAATTTCAGGAATCTTGCCTACAACATTCAATTTCAACTCAGTCATCTTTTCAGGAGATAGTTTTCCTGATTTAATTTTCTCCAATTCGTCTAAAACAGCTGTTAACTGCGTGCCGATAAATACAGAAATAATGGCTGGTGGAGCCTCGTTAGCGCCAAGTCTGTGATCGTTTCCAGCAGATGCAATAGATGCTCTTAATAAATCTGCATTATCGAATACCGCTTTAATTGTATTCACGAAGAATGTTAAGAATTGTAAGTTCTTTTTTGGATTCTTTCCTGGACTTAACAAGTTAACTCCAGTGTTTGTAGCCAAAGACCAGTTGTTATGCTTACCTGAACCATTTACTCCTGCAAACGGCTTTTCATGCAATAACACTCTAAAATTATGCCTGCGTGCAACTTTTTCAAGCAAATCACAGAACAATGAGTTGTGATCTACAGCAACATTTGTTTCCTCATAAATAGGCGCAAATTCAAACTGGCCTGGCGCAACTTCGTTGTGTCTTGTCTTTACAGGAATTCCTAGCTGGTGCGCTTCAAATTCTATTTCCTTCATGAACTCTAAAGCTCGTTGTGGAATAGATCCAAAGTAATGATCATCTAACTGTTGGCCTTTTGCAGGCGCATGTCCCAATAAAGCTCTTCCAGTTAAAACTAAATCTGGACGAGCGTTATACAAGGCAGTATCAACTAAGAAATACTCTTGCTCCCAACCTAAAGAAGCATTCACTTTTGTAACGTTCTTATCAAAATATTTTGCAACATCAGTTGCTGCATTATCAATACTATTTAATGCTCTTAAAAGTGGAGTTTTATTATCTAAAGCTTCTCCGGTATACGCAACAAAGATTGTAGGAATACACAATGTACCGCCCATAACAAATGCTGGTGATGTAGGGTCCCAAGCTGTGTAACCTCTAGCTTCGAATGTATTTCTAATTCCACCATTAGGGAAAGAAGATGCATCTGGTTCTTGTTGAACAAGCATGCCACCATTGAAACGCTCTACTGCTCTGCCATCCGTTGTTGGCTCAAAAAATGAATCGTGTTTTTCTGCAGTAGTTCCAGTTAATGGTTGAAACCAATGCGTGTAATGCGTTGCACCTTTTGTTATAGCCCACGCCTTCATTGCAGAAGCAACTTGATCAGCCATACTTCTATCAATCTTAGACCCGTTCGTAATCGCATCCATAATTACCTCATAAGCATCGCGAGTTAAATACTCGCCCATTGCTTTTTGGTTAAATACGTTGGTTCCGAAATATTCTGAAACTCGACCGTGAGGATTCTCAAACTCAACCGGCTTGCGGTCCATAATTTTTTCTAGGGAAAGGAAGCGAACTGATGACATTTATTGTTTTTTAAAATTATTTCAACAAATATATGTCAATTTGGAACTTTTAAAAGAAATAAAAACGAAATATTAAGTCATACCCCTACTTTTTTTAGGGGTATTGCTTCAAAATACTCATTTTAAAGATCAACTACCCTTATTAATCACCAAAATAATCATGTAAATGAGATAGGCTGAGAATAAAATACCACCAGCCCGTTTACCTAAACTGTTTTTGTTAAATAAAATCGCAAGAGGATAAAGGACCAAAGTGAAACCAATCACCCAAACAAAATCAATCTGCAAAATTTTAATATCCTCAACTCGAATATCGCTTACAATAGATGTGAATCCAATAACTCCCAAAATGTTAAAGATATTTGAACCAACAACATTACCTATTGCCAAATCTTTTTGCCCTTTTCTAGCAGCAACCACAGAAGCTACTAATTCTGGCAATGACGTACCTAGCGCCACAACGCTTACTGAAACTACACGCTCACTAATTTCATAATCTTGAGCAATATCAGTAGCGCCATTTACTAAAAAGTCAGCTCCAAAATACAAACCCACCACCCCAAGACAAAGCTCTGCAATCAGCCTCCAAAGCGGCAGATCAGCTGACTTAAAGTCAATTTCACCTTCAATAATTGAAGAATTCTCTTTTTTGGCTTTTCTAATTTTATAAATATTGAAATAAACTAAAATGCCCACTAAAACCAGACCCTCATACCAATAGATAGTATAACCGGACCAAAGCATCACATAAACTAAAAGTGTAATTGCCACTAAAAAATACCAATCTTTACGGTAAGCTTTGCCGCTAACAGGAAGGGTAAATAGCAGTGCAGTTAAACCCAATATAAGTCCAACATTAGCAATATTACTACCTACTACATTACCTAGCGCTATATCTGGATGATCATTAAAAGCGGCAATGACACTAACCAATAATTCTGGAGCTGAAGTCGCAAAACTGACCAAGGTTAAACCAATAACCATTGTGCTAACCTTATACTTTAATGCGATACCTACAGAAGACGAAACGAGAAAATGACCTCCACCTAAAAGAAAGATTAATCCTAATAAAACAAAAAGATACGAGTCAAAATTTTCGATCATATACTAGATCTTGGTATTTCGCTTTATGGTCCCTTGGATATCTTTAAAAGTCTGCTTGGCATCTTTAGCGTCTTTTCGCAAATCAGATAGACTTTCGTTGCTATCTGCAGTTTCGTTTATCTCACGCTTTATATCGTCAGTTGCATGTTTAATAGATTTCATTCCCTTTCCAATCCCTCTCGCAATCTCAGGAATTTTATTAGCTCCAAATAACATAATAAAGACTAGGACAATCAATCCTAACTCTAGTCCCCCTATATTAAATAACATGAAATGTTCTAAAACCATGCAGCAAATGTAAATGAAAAAGGCCCCCGATAAATCGAGGGCCTTCTACTTAATGATAAATATATTTTACTCGTCTTTCTTCTTTCCTAATGCATCGAACACTACAGGACTTGCAATGAACAATGAAGAATAAGTACCTACAGCTACACCCAATAATAGTGCAAACATAAATCCTCTTATACTATCTCCACCGAAAACAAAGATTACCAATAACACAAACAATGTTGTTAATGAGGTGTTGAATGTTCTACTTAAAGTACCATTCAATGCATCATTCATAATGTCTACAAAAGGACGCTTTTTATGGAAATGCGCGTTATACTCACGAATACGGTCAAATACAACCACAGTATCATTTAGTGAGTAACCTATTACCGTTAAGATTGCCGCAATAAACGCTTGGTCCATTTCTAACTGGAAAGGCAATAAACCGTCCAATATAGAGAATGCGCCTAATACAAATAAAACATCATGTGTCAATGCTGCAACAGCACCAACAGAGAATTGCCATTTTCTAAATCGAATTAAGATGTATAAGAAAATAACAATCAATGATGCTATAATAGACCAGATTGCTGATACCTTGATATCATCTGCAATGGTTGGTCCAACCTGTCTAGAAGCCTTTAACCCAAACTCTCCTTCTGCATCGTTAAATTGCTCTTGAGTAAAGCCTGTTGCAAAGAAACTACTAACACCTGCATAAAGCTTGTTATTTAGATCTTCTTCTACTTCAATCCCAGACTCTGCAATTCTGAATTTTGTTGTAATGATAACCTGATTTGCATTACCAATAGTTTTTACAGTTGGCAACAAATTCTCGCCATCTTCATCTACAAACTGCGCAGCTAATGAACTTGCAAGATCTTGAGTACTTACCGGTTGATCAAATCTTACTTGGTAAGAACGTCCACCAACAAAATCAACACCCAAGTTTAAACCTTTCGTGAATAAAGAACCAATACCAATAGCAATTACGATTCCAGATATCATGTAAGCAACTTTTCTTTTTTGTAAGAAGTCTACTTTGATGTTCTTGAACCAATCCTTTGTAGATTTTGTCCAGAAGCTAATGTTCAACTTACGACCTAATCTAAGTTCGAAAACCAATCTAGTAATGAAAATTCCACAGAAAAGTGAAGTTATAATACCGATGATCAATGTATTTGCGAAACCTCTAATTGGTCCTGTTCCGAAAGCGAAAAGGATAACACCAGTTAAAAGCGTTGTAACGTTTGCATCAATAATTGCACTGTAAGAATTTTTATAACCATCTTTTATGGCCATACCTAAACCTTTACCGTTGCCAAGCTCCTCACGAATACGTTCGAATATAAGTACGTTGGCATCTACCGCCATACCAATTGTAAGAACGATACCAGCCATACCGGGTAATGAAAGAACAATGCCACTTGCATCGATAATACCAAAAATGAAGAAGGTATTAAACAGCAATGATACGACAGCAGCTACACCAGCTTGGCCGTAATAAAACATCATGTAAAGCATCACCACAATAAGAGCGATTGCGAAAGAGCGAACAGAAGCATCAATAGCTTCTTGACCTAAAGTAGGTCCAACAACGTCACTCTGAATAATTTTTGCAGGAGCAGGTAATTTACCAGCTTTAAGAATATTTGCTAAATCGTCTGCCTCTTGTTGAGTAAAGCTTCCTGTTATTTGAGTTTGACCTCCTGAAATTTCTCCTTGTACAGTTGGATAAGAATAAACCAAGTTATCTAAAACAACGGCAACACTTCTTTTAGGCGTTTGAGCAGCAGCTTCTCTTGTAAGCTCTTGCCATTTTTGAGAACCAGCACCGTTCATGGTCATACTTACCATTGGGTTGTTGCGGTTATCAAAATCACTTCTAGCATCAGTAACAACACCACCGTCCAAAGCAGGCTCAGCGTTTCTGTTGCCTTCAACAGCTAAAAGGTACATGAAGTCATTAAACTTATCGTCAGGCTTAGAAGACCACAAAAACTTAACATAACGCAAGTTAGATGGCAACAGCGCTCTGATCTGACTCATTCTTAAGTACTCGTTGATTTTCGCTGTATCTTTTACTGCAGAAAAACCTACAACTGAAGAACTAGGAAGTATTAATTCATTCGTTTCAAAATTGTAGTTAAAACCAAATACTTCGAATAATGGGTTAAAATTATCTTCAGTTACAGAATCTGCTTTAGCTAATGCTGATGTATCTGCTACTTCTAAAGATGAAGAGTCTGCACCTTCGTCAATCGCTATTGGCTCAAGAATTTCAGGTTCATCAATAGTTAAAGGCTCTTCTAAAGTTTCAGGCGTTTCATTAGCAATTGTATTTGTAAATGATTTAGGCTTCTCTACGATAGTCTTAAGACGTTCATTAGCAGAAATCAAATATTGAAAAACATCGCTTCCTTCGTAGAGGTTCCAAAATTCTAAAACAGCAGTACTTTGAAGTAGTTTCTGCACACGAGCAGGATCTTTAACACCTGGTAGTTCAACTAAAATTCTTCCTGAATTTTCTAAAGGCTGAATGTTAGGTTGAATCACACCGAATTGGTCAATACGAGCCCTTAATACTGTTTCAACATTTTTAATTGAAGCGTCAACATCTTTACTTATTTCTGGAACAACTAATTCGTCATTCGCATCAAAACCAACCTTGTCGATCAATGACTTCGTACCAAACAAAGCTGGATCGGAAAGTTTTCTTAAACTTCCGGAAGCCGCATTCAACTTATTGAACTCGACAAAAAAGTTGTTTAGATAACTGTCTTGACTATTAGTTTGAGCAATGTCTGTATTGGCAATAGCCTGCTCAATCATTGGATCTAATGGCTCATTTGCGATTCCCTTGATGATATCTTTCACAGATACTTCAAGAATAACGTTCATTCCACCTTTAAGGTCAAGACCTAAATTAATCTCGCGAGATTTAACATCTTTATAAGTGTAGTTAAACAACACTTCTTGCGAAGACATAGAGTCTAAATAACTTGTTACTAATGTAGCATCGCCATTTGCAAAGCTTTCCGCATCACTTTCTACCTTATTTGAGAAAAACGTAAACGATAATTCCCATAAACATGCCAGTGCGAACACTATAGCAAACAGGCGTATAACTCCCTTATTCTGCATTATTCAATATTGATTATTGAGGTTTTTTAAAATAGTGCGCAAATATAGAATTTCAAAGCAATTATCATAGTCATAATCAACTTAGTATTGATGACTATGCGAATATTTATAAATCAATTGTTTTGCGTTATGAACAAAGAACATCTTTTAAGATTCTTATTAAGTCGCAATTCAGAATGATAGGTATACAGATTACATCGTTTAATAAATATTAAACCCTGTTTAATGGTGGTTTATTAGCTTAGCAGAATCAAAGTAAAAGAATATATGCACAAATTATTCGCCTCACTTTTATTCATAATTATTGGTCTTTCTGGTCTCGGTCAGTCTAATTTGAATCGGTATGCTTTTAAAGATTATCAAAACGTAAAAGTTATTGATAATGGCGACAGCTTGATTAATGCTTGGAGCGGAGGCATGAACTATTCTCAGTTCAATACTTTCGATTTAAACAATGATAACAATGACGATCTTTTAATATTTGACAGAACGGGAAATCGTTTAATGCCATTTTTAGTGGACATAAACAATGGAACAAAACGCTATAAGTTTGCTCCCCAGTACGTGGACAGTTTCCCAAAGATAATAGGTTGGATGCTTCTAGTAGATTACGACTGCGATGGAAGAAAAGATTTATTCTGTTCGGTTTCTGGTGGCATTGGTGTTTATCAAAATAATGGCGGTCTAGATTTTCAATGGGCACTTCCAGGAAGAAATCTTTCAACCGATTATGGACAAGGCCCAAAACAAAACCTTTATGTTTCTTCTTTAGACATTCCTGCAATTGTAGATGTTGATGGAGATGGAGACTTGGACATTTTTACTTTCGGCCAAGGAAATACCGTTCAGCACCACGAAGGTCAAGTGAATTGCGGCTTAGACTTTAAACTAAAATACTGGTGTTGGGGCGGATTCGAAGAAGATAACTTTACGAATAAAGTAAATTTAGATGCGTGCAACGGCTTTACACCTCCCCCACCTCCTAGTGGCACTCAAGTTGATGAGACGCTAAAAACTGCTCACTCGGGCTCTACCATTTTGTTAATAGACTTGAATGGAAACAATCTATACGATGCAATTTTAGGTGACATTTCTTACAGCAACGCGGTTGCAGTTTTAAACGATGGCACAGCAGATTCTGCTCACATGTATACACAAGACACACTTTATCCTTTTGGGAATACTCCGGTCGACTTAACTTATTATCCGGGTTTCTATTATGAAGATGTAAACTTTGACGGAAAGAAAGATTTGATTGTTACACCTAGTGCAGAAGGTTCGGAAAACCACAACAACACATGGGTTTATAACAATTCAAATTCTACAGCTAGTCCTAGTTTTAGCTTATCTGATTCTAGCTTCATTCAAGAGCAAATGCTAGATTTTGGTGAAGGAGCTAGACCTATACTTATAGACTTCAACTATGATCAACTCACTGATTTATTTATTTGCAGCTTTGGTTATTTCAATAAACAAGGGGGAGGATATTCCTCAAAAGTGGCCTATTATAAAAACATTGGAACGATAAATGAACCAAAATTTGAATTGGTAACAAAAGACTTTGCCAACTTAAGTAGCTTTAACATTGGTAATGATTACCACATTACATTTTCTGATTTAGATGGTGACTTTGATTTAGATATGTTCGTTGGAAACTTAGATGGAAACATCCATTATTTTGAGAATACTGGGATGATTCCAAACTACAATTTCGTACTAACAAAACCTTTGTTCCAAGGAATAGATGTTGGCTCGTATGCAACTCCATTTTTATATGATGTAAACGATGATGGAGATAATGACCTTGTTATTGGAAACGAAGCTGGCGTTCTGCATTATTACAGCAATGACGGGGGCAGCAACTTGAGCTTCACCCTAGAGTCTCAAGATTTTGGTGGCATAAATACTTCTAGCATTTTCTCTACTTCTGGATACAGCGTACCTTTCCTTTTTAGGGACAATGGCAAAACTGTTTTAATGGTTGGCACCTACGACCGAGGTATTCTGCAATACGATAGTATAGACAATGTTCTAAATAAGCCTTCTTCAATAGTTGGAACTTTTGGTACCGGAACTATTGATTCTCCAAATCGTCTTATTACTCCATTTGGAACAAGTAAAAAAGCCGGTAGAAACCAGTTTCTTTATGCAGCTGCAGAGCTCAAAGCTCAAGGCTTGGAGTACGGTAAGATCAAACAAATCTCTTTAGAAGTTGTGGGAACCTCTAATCCAGTTCTAGGTTACGATGGATTAAGAATAAACATGAAATTGGTGAACGAAGACAGTTTAACCACGTTCCAAGAAAATACAGTTTTAACATTCGATAAAATAATTTCCGTCTCTCAAGGTTGGCTAGACCTAACTCTCGATTTTCCATTTATATGGGACGGTGAATCTGATTTGCTTTTGGAGTTTTGCTACAGCAAGCAAGCAGACAACACAAAAGACATTGGTGTGAAATGTACTGATGTTGGATTTAGTGCAAACGCTTATGCGGATGCTACAGGTTCAGATAATCAGACTAAAGGTTGTGAATTGAATTTTGATGGCAACTCTCACCTTAGACCAAATGTTAAGATGCTTCTTCAACCTACTTTTTCAATTGTAAGCTCAATCGCTAAAGATGGATTGAAAAATGCGCCAGCAATGGCTTACTTAGATAATGACACGCTTCCAGAGCTTATCTTCGGAAACTACAGTGGAGGTTTGCGTTATTTCAAAGGCGACACTTATACTTTTCCAAACATCTCTATTTATGAAAATAGAATGCTGTCCAACTTTGTGATTTATCCAAATCCGGCTAAAGATCAAATAACTCTTAAATTTGACGTCTTAGAAAACGAAGAGTTTTCTGTTACAATTTTTGATTTACACGGAAGGATTTTAATTCAATCAGCACTTAGAAACGAGCAAACTATCAGTACTTCAAATCTAAATTCTGGAATGTATATCGTTCAAGTGATTTCTAAAGGCAGCGTTGTTGCCTCGAGCAAGTTGATAATTCTAAATGACTAAACAAGAGCAAGGGCCAGTTTTACTATTTGATGGAGTTTGCAACCTATGTGTAGGCTCAGTTCAGTTTTTTCTAAAACATGACCGTAAAGGATTTTTAAAGTTTGCTTCGCTTCAATCTAATTTTGGTGAAGAGCAGAAAAAAGCATTTGATATTCCCAAGAATGTAGACTCGTTAATTTTAATAAACAATAACAAGGCCTATTATTATTCTTCTGCTGCTTTACTTGGCGCTAGCTATATGGGCGGAATTTGGCCGATTTTTAAGATATTTCTTGTGCTACCTCCATTTATTAGAAACGGTGTTTACAAATGGATTGCAAAAAATAGATACCGTTGGTTTGGCACAAAAGAAAGCTGCTGGTTACCTACTCCAGAGCTTAAAAACCGATTTATAGAAAATTAAAAAGCCCCGACACAGTCGAGGCTTTTATAACTAGACAAATATTGTGTTATAATTCTAAAGCATTGTTCATGTTGCGAACTGCCTCCGCAGATGCATTGAATTTAGCTTGTTCTTCATCGTTCAATTTATAATCAATAACGCGTTCCCATCCGTTTTTACCAATAACTACCGGCACACCCATGCAGATGTCAGACTGGCCATACTCACCTTCTAGGTAAACAGAACAAGGCATTGCTTTTTTCTGATCTCTTACAATCGCTTCAACCAAAGCAGCACCTGCAGCACCTGGAGCATACCAAGCAGAAGTACCTAATAATTTAGTCAAAGTTGCACCACCAACCATAGTCGCAGCAGAAACGGCATCTAACTCTTCAACAGACAAATGATCAGAAACTGGAGTAGACTGGATGGAAGCATGACGTGTTAAAGGAATCATGGTTGTATCACCGTGACCGCCAATAACAGTTCCTTGCAAATCGTTTGGGTTACAGTTCATCGCTTCGCTTAAGCGATACTTAAAACGTGCGCTATCTAAAATACCACCCATACCAATAATTCTGTTTTTAGGTAAACCAGAAGTCTTAGCAGACAAATATGTCATGGTATCCATTGGATTAGAAATAACCACGATAATCGTTTCTGGAGAATGCTCTAAAACATTTGCAGTAACAGACTTTACAATACCCGCATTTGTTCCGATCAACTCTTCGCGAGTCATACCTGGTTTACGAGGAATACCAGATGTTATTACAACAACTGCAGATCCCGCAGTTTTAGAATAATCATTTGTTGTTCCAGTTACGTGCGTATTAAAACCGTTTAAAGTAGCACACTGATTTAAGTCCATCGCTTTACCTTCCGCAAAACCTTCTTTAATATCTAGTAAAACTACTTCAGGTGCCAATTCTTTCATGGCAATGTACTCAGCTACAGAAGCGCCAACATTACCGGCACCTATTACAGAAATTTTCATTGTATGTGGATTAATTTTGTTCCTATTAAAGGTTGCCAAAAGTAAGAAGTATAGCTTAACTATTCAGCTTGAACTCTAGGGATTTAAAAGGATATTTTAAAAAGAATAAGTCAGAGTCTATTCATCCAAAATTTGCACTTTATGAACAAAATATTTTGTGTCGCCCAACCAAAATAATTGCGCGTATTTTTCATAGTAATATACTTTTACACGTCTATTCTCCTCAATAGCCTCTTCAAGCTTCTTTCTTACTTCAGAATCTTTGTCTTTTATAGAGAACGCCCATTTAGATGGTAACACTCCTTGGGCTGTATTTGTTAGACCTCCTTCATTCAGCTCACCTTCGTGCGTCTTAATAAGTTTTCCTTTGTGACTAATCTTAATCGGCACACCTGCTCTATAACCATCGCTATAATTAGCATAATACAAAAACAGCATAACACCTATAAACACAGTTAAAACAATTAATATAAATTTCCCGAACGCACTTTTCATACTTTAATATTATATAATTACTAGATGTTAAACCAGATTGAGATTGCATTGACCCAATGGCTGTGATTAACCAAACATAATACATTCTTCAAAAGAACTTTGCTTAGAAAATGATTTTTTACAAAATGTCTAAATCACATTATTTAAAACAGTAGCACTAGATATTTGCATCCACTTCTTTTTTCGATATTGCCAATTAATGTTGAACAGCAGTAAGTTTCTTTTATTTCTTTTTATATGTCTTGCTTACAATAGCTTAAGCCAATCATCAAATACCTTTCAAGTTTGGACAGACTATAACGATTTTCATAAATTGAATGGAAATTGGCAGTTTTTTAATGATGGTGGTTACCGAATACGTCCTAGTAAAGAATACAATAGTTTTTCTAGATTTCACATTCGACCTTCTTTCGAGTACAAGAAGCAAGTACTCTATAGTTTTAGAGCAGGTTTAGGACTTTTTTACACGATTAATTCAGAAATAAATAACATGTTTGAAATTCGACCTTGGCAAGGATTTCGTCTAAATTGGCCAAACATCAACCGTGTTCGTTTGGTTCACTACACCCGCTTAGAACAGCGTTTTTTTGATTTTCTAAACTCGAATGAAAATGCTTTTACATTTAAGTTTAGATATAAATTACAAACCAAAATTCCGATTAACAATGTGAGCTTGGCCGAAGGCACTTATTATGTAAAACTAAGCGCTGAGTTATTTGCGGATTTGGCTATTGTAGATAAAGCAACAAATAGCGATAGAAATAGATTTGAAGTTGGAGTAGGTTATTTATTAAAACGGAATCAAGAAATTCAAGTTATTTATCTGCTGCAGCGCAACAAGAACAACATTGAAGATATCATCCAAAATGATAATGTTTTACGCATCTCCTTTTTTCAAAGATTCGGTTACAACTAATAGTACTTTGCGGAAACTATCTTCCAAGTATACTTTCCATCAATAGCTTCACAAGAAGATGAACAGCCCAAATCCAATACCGATTCTGCTTTCACTTTATACTCACGCAATTCACTTTGTTTAACATCCTTTTTTTTCCACTTTATCATTACGACCGTAACAATCTGTTTTTCTGAATTGAAGTTTTGAAGTTGAATTCTTTTGCCACAATTTTGTCCTTCACATTCTTCCTTTCGCAATAAAGCCACCTCTTGAGCGGCAAATCCCATAAGGTCAAATTCATTTTCAGCTTTAAGCTTTACTCCAACATTTCTATTGATTGAAACATCTTTCATTTTCTTTTCCGCAGTTTCATTGGGCTCTTTAGGCTCTCCCTTTGTCTCAGCCCCTCTTTGAGCCTCAACGTTAGACTCATCCTCCCGTTCAATTTCTGTAGTTTCATCAATTAGAATATTTGAATCCTGAATCGTATCAGTTTTTGAATCCTGAGGTTCTTCTATACGACTCTCTTGAGCTTCCTCCTGATCTTTAGAATCAGGAGTACACGCAATAAATAAGAAAACAGTCAAAATCGGCAAAACACACTTCAAATATTTCATAGTCGAAAGTTAAGTCATAAAAAAACCACCTCAAAAGGTGGTTTTTTAATTAATAGAAATATTCTTTAAGTATCAATGTTAGCATATTTCGCATTCTTCTCAATGAATTCTCTCCTTGGTGGAACTTCATCTCCCATTAACATAGAGAAGATTCTATCTGCTTCTGCAGCACTGTCAATTGTAACTTGCTTTAATGTTCTAAACTCAGGATTCATTGTAGTGTCCCAAAGCTGAGTTGCATTCATTTCTCCTAAACCTTTGTAACGCTGAACGCCTACACCAGCTTTTTCAGCACCACCATAATCCACCATTAGTTTATCACGTTGATTGTCATCCCAGGCGTACTGAGATTTAGAGCCTTTTTTAACAAGGTATAAAGGTGGAGATGCAATATAAATATACCCTTGCTCAACAAGCTCCTTCATGTACCTGAAGAAGAACGTCAAAATTAACGTACTAATGTGGCTGCCATCCACATCTGCATCTGTCATAATGATGACTTTGTGATATCTTAACTTCGTTAAGTTTAATGCTTTACTGTCTTCTTCCGTGCCAATAGTAACACCTAAAGCAGTGTACATATTTTTGATTTCTTCATTTTCAAAAACCTTATGAGCCATTGCCTTCTCAACGTTAAGAATCTTACCTCTTAATGGCAAAATAGCTTGAAACTCACGATCTCTTCCTTGTTTCGCAGTACCACCTGCTGAGTCTCCCTCGACAAGGTAGATTTCACATTCAGCAGGGTCTGTTGAAGAACAATCTGAGAGTTTTCCAGGTA
>UPTG01001354.1_pt1 | contig 18159 bp, 24 predicted proteins | sample 2160121 | NCBI WGS metagenome assembly UPTG01 (sample SAMN06266255, study PRJEB28933) | marine metagenome | isolation source: Columbia River Estuary | place: USA:Columbia River Estuary, USA | collected 2014-07-27
CACTGGTAACCGATGGGCGTATGTCTGGTGCATCGGGTAAGGTTCCTGCTGCAATTCATCTGGTGCCTGAAGCGGTCGATGGTGGCCTACTGGCCAAAATTCAAGACGGCGATCTTATTCGTATCAATGCGGTGACCGGAAACTTGCAGTTCCTAGGCGATATCGCAGAGCTTGAAGCGCGACAGGTTGCGTCTCAGCCACGCACTGGCGATCGTGGTTGCGGCCGCGAACTATTTCTCGTTAATCGCAATAATATTAGTGACGCAGAACAGGGCGCTTCATTCCTTTATCCCGAGAGTTAAAAATGACTACTGAATGGAATCTTGTTGCCGATATCGGTGGCACTAATGCTCGTTTTTCTGCAGTGCGCTCACTATACCTGTGGGCGTCTTTACTTCGATGAATATCACGCTGGCGTCTGGTAGTAACACCACCCTGTCAGGCACGCCGGCTCTGCCTGGGCTTGTGAACTTGTAGGCAATGCAGCCACGCAGCTTGGCGTGGTCGCATATCTTGCGCTCAATCTGTGCTTCGGTCATGACATTTCAGCCTCTAAACGGCGCTTGGTTTTAATGGATTTAAATTTCTCATAAGCTTCCGATTTTGGCTGTGTTTGTCCCAAACCTTTACAGTAGTAATCATTACGTAAAATGCAACGGGCCATTCGCTTCCAACTTGGAGCCCAGCATTTTATCTCTAAATCATGTGGCGCTTGATCTGGAATAGAATCATAGCCTCTTTGTTTCCAACCTGCGATAAACTTAATAAACCTGTTGCTGTAATGTTGCCTCATTTTGACTGGCAGTGATTTAAGCAAAAAGTTGACATAACTTTCCCACGTGTGTTTGCCAGGCTTAGTGATGTCGTTAGCTCCATTTATGTTGCCCCTCTCTTGAACGTATAGCGATCCGCTGTTTACACCGCTGACCCTGTTAAGTAGTTTATACCATGTCATGGGCTCTAAAATGTGATACAGCCACAAACCTTTCTTTTGATCATCGCCAAAAGGTTGGCATAGTCTCTGATTGCTAAACTTAACTCCCGCCCTTGTCATCATATCATAAATTTTATTATAAGACAGCTCTGGGTGCTTAAAGTGGTAAAGCCATATATCTTCAGTTCTCCAATCATAAATTGGGTAAGCATTATATAGATGCGGGGAGACTTTGGTAGTCCACTTGTAGTTTTTGTGCATCAATCCGTTTTTCTGTGATGTTATTGCACGGTAACGATGCAGGCTTTCGTCTGAGCGGATTCCAATAAACGCCGCACAAGATTGCTCTCCTGCATACCACTTACCAAAAATAACCATAAGCTCTTCAAACTCCATTTTTGGGACATAGAAATCATATTGTGATAAATCCGCCGCTAATGCAGGCTTTTCCCTTACCCACAAGTCTTGCTTGCTTTCATCCCAGCATACCCATTTTGGTTCAAAGTCGCTCACAGCATTACGCAATAGCAACTCTCCGCAAAACCAGTGCAGGTCAATATGATCTTTGTATTCCTCAATAATTTCCTCGATGTGGGTGATGGTTTCTGAATACTGTGCTTCCAAGTCAATAATCAGCAATCCTACTTTTCTATTTCTTTTGACAGCTTCAGCCATAACCAGATGGGTCATTACTGTGCTATCTTTACCACCAGAAAAACTGATGTATAATTTTTCGAAGTCGTCAAATGCCCTGGATACCCTGTCCTTTGCACACTCCAATACACTTTTGTCTAAATATAGTTTTCGGTTCATCTTAGTATAGTTCTATTTGTTTTGCGATATTAGCTGCTTCGTCAAAATTAAGTTCAAATTGCTGGTGGTTGGCTAGCCACTTGTTCAGGTAGTGCAATGCTGTTTCATCAGCAAGCTTGCGTGTCTCTTCGTCAATGTCAAACCATGCACTGGAGTATCTTGAGGGCACACCCGACAGATAACACACAGCAGCTTGTCCAAGCCATGCAATCCTGTTCATTGCTTTATTAGTCAAGTAATGCTCGCAAGAGTATTTCCATTCTCGTATAACCTTACTCAGTATGTCTCCAAACAAATTCTGATCAGACAGGATTCTTACAAACTCATCTTTGCACTGCTGATGGCTCCACCCCTCTTTTGTAGTGGCATAAAAGCCGGCTTTGTAACATTCCCACTTATCGTAAGTGTGAAAGATTCTGTCTGGGTCGTTTGTGTTACCAGCTCTGAATGATTTAATGACTTCTTCTGGAAGATCGTCAGTAATGGGCTCAAAAGACTCCGTGCTGTCTTCAGCTATCCAGGCTTTACTGAAGTCTTTATCACTAAATAGATTCTCAAGTCCCGATATTTGGCACAACCTAAGAACCTCTTCTTCATCCATTCCTAGCTGTTTTGCTATGCGTTGATTTGTCCAGTTGCGGTTTTTTAGTTCTATGACAATTTCACTCATGGCATCAACCTGGTGCTTTCCTCTGGCCCTGTTGTGCCTAATTGTGGAAGCTATCCTGTCATTTTTGCTACTTTGCTCTTGCCTAATATTAACAACAGGCAAGAAGCCTTTTATGCGCTTACTGACAATCTTTGATTCCTTGCCTACCCTGTTACGGTGAAAGCCGTCAATAACCTCGGTTTTTCCCTTGTCTGGGTTATTCCATGTGACAATCGGCTGTGTGTATCCATCGTTCATGATAGAGACCTCAAGCAATTCCATTTCTGGGGGTGCTACTTTGTTGGGGTTATAATCGTTGGCCACAACATTGTCACTGGCTTCCCATTTTACAAAGTCAACAGGCTCATCTTTAAAAGGGCTGTTGTCATGTATAAATTCTCTTAAGTCATTAATATAACTTACTTGTTCAGCCAAATTCATTGGCTGTAAGTCTTTTAGTATGTTTTCTTTTATGTTTTTCATTTTGATATAGGTATAAAGGTATAATAAATGCGCCCCCGCCCCACTACAGGGCGAGAGCTTTAAAGGGTGATTACAGACCGAACGTGTCTTTAACGTCGGCAACTGTTACGTCGCCGTCGATGTCGTCGAAGTCGGATTCGATGTTGACAGATGATGCCACGAATGGTTCACCCTTGGCGGCATATTGCACGGCTTCCAGGCTGGCAATGATGCGCTTTCCGTATTGGTTATTCATGCCCCAGAGATCGAGAACCACGTTGACGTAGTCTCCACTCACAGGGCTATCGAGGTCACCTTCTGCGACCGGCTGGCGCTGGCGTCCTACTATGACAGGGCGCTTCTTGTTGGCTGCGCTGATGATGACGTTGTCTTTCCAGCCATCATAGCCTTTGTCATTGCCATCTTGAATCGGCAGCTTGTCGGTGGGCAGCTCGTTGCCTTGGAATTTCTCGGCTTCAATAGCTCGCACTATTTTCTTGAATGCAGCAAGGTTGGCTTTGCCATCCTCGGAGCTTGGATCAATGATGAATGATGCCGAGAATTTCGGGTCACCGTCAAACTTGCTGACAGCGGTGAAGAGATCGGCGAAGGACAGACGGACGTTATTTAGCTTTAGTTTCATTATATGGTATATTTTCTATATTAGTTTGCCTCACTTGATCTTGGTGGAGGCTGCAATGATGGCACCTTTTGGTTGTGGAAAGTTATCGGCTTTTATGCGCTTACCGATATGGCGTATGAAAGTAACCAGGGAACAATGAACACCCCGACGCAATGCCAGATTGTTTATTCGAGGACGTCGAAGTCTTCTGCTGGATCGTAGGCGTCGCCGGCGATGAGCTTGGGCTTGCCTTCTGGCTGGTAGAATCCTGTTACGTCTGACGACAACTTGAGCGCCTGCGTGGGCGATATCGGCTTGCTGACAATGGCATCTCTTAATGGGATGCCTGCTGCTACCATAGTGTCAACTGGGTCAACGTCTTTGCTCCATGCCTTGGCACCTCGTCTGCCAGAGGCTACTGTGACGCCTTTGATGGCCTCGCCAGCACTGACGCGGCTGAATAGTGATGCCTCGATGGCGTTGAGGGTCTTGGTGATCTGTGACTTGTGTGCGAATAGATAAGCCTGCTTCTCATCGCTGAGTTTCTCCATGTCTCCAGTGAGATCATCGAAGTTGTCAAGCAGCTTGGCGGTGTAGGCTTTGCAGAACGGCTTGCAGGGACACCACATGCACGCCTCGTCTGATGCATTAAGCTCATGGATGTATGGGTTGAGTGCTGCTTGTGCTTTAACTCCGATGACGCTGGAGAGCGCTTCTATTTGATCAACAGTGAGCGACCATGACTTTGCTTCGTCATTCTGAATGATGGTCATGGTGAAAACCTCTGTGGATGTCATGCCCATTCCGTAGGCATAGATGGCAAGCTGCCAGTTGTTGACGGCATCGACTGGGATGGAGCCTGTCTTTAAGTCGATAACGTGGACGGTGTCATCAGTGCGGATAACACAGTCAGCGTATCCATGCTCTTCGCGGCTCCAGAATAGTGGCACGCGAGCCTCGACGATCATCTCGGCATCTTTCTGCGCAGCGAGCTGGCGGCAGAAGCTGACATAAAACTGAGTATCCTCACACGGCTCACACTCACCTTTAAGTGCAGCCTCAGCGCGAGCGTGTAGCTCGGTTCCAAGGGTGGCTGCCTCGCTGCCATTGTCTGGCGGGATGAGGTTGCCTAATTTCTCTTGCAGGGTGATAGCACCTGGGCAGGTGCTCCATCGTTTGTAGTTGCTCGGTGAGCATTTGGCGTGTTGCATTGTATTTGTTTTCTATTGGTTGAGTGCGGTGATTAAGTCGGTTATTCACTGCACATGGCGCTACAATAAATATTTTTCATTGCAAGTCAATAAATAATTGACACAAAATGCAAAATAATTTACAAGGGGTCACCATGACACAAAAAGAAAGGCACAAATCGCACCTATTAGAGAAGATACAACTCTTAATATTGATGGAGAATAAACCAGATTACGTCATCGCTGCCATGTGCGGCGTTGCTCCGTCCACCATCCTCAACATCCGGCACGGCAACCACATGCCGTCTGTGGCAATGGCAGAGCGCATCTACGAGATATTAAGCGGCTACAGCCTATCCGATTTTGACCTGTGAGCGACCTATATAGATATAATGCCACATGCACATCGGTGTATGATGGCGACAGCATCACGCTGGACATAGACCTAGGCTTCAATCACTGGATGCTTAATCAGAAGATCAGGCTTTTCGGCATCAATACGCCAGAGGTTCGCGGATCGGACAGGCTGGATGGGCTGATAGCACGCGACCGGCTAAGAGAGCTTATCGAGGGCAAGGAGATCATCCTGGCAAGCCACATGGATCGCTCTGGCAAATACGGCAGATGGCTCGGCACCATTTATCTTGACGAAATCAACATAAACAAGCTACTCCTAGAAGAAGGCTTGGCATCAATTTATGAATAAGAAACACAGACCAATAGCCTTTGGCGTCGCTGACGTTGAGCTGGCAGAGGAATTAAGCATGGCATCATCTCAGCAAGTGGGTGGTGACCATTATAAGACAATGGCAATCCAGCCCGCTGAATACAGCCAGCGCAATGGGCTAAACTTTATCGAAGGGTGCGTGGTGAAATACGTGTCCAGGCACAAGAATAAAAACGGGGCAGAGGACATCAAGAAGGCAATTCACTTTCTGAATCTGCTGCTCGAAATCGAATACAATAATCAATGAATAATACAACAATGAAAAAACAAATAAGAGTAGGCGTTCAGCGCAACATCACAGACCCCAAATGCAAAGTCGAATCAGTGCCTCTATTGAGCGTTCTTGAGCAGATGCACACCAGCGACAACCTGAAGCGGCTGACGGAGGAGATTCTGTCTGCCACCAGCAAGGATGAGCGTGACGCTATTAAGAAGCAGTTGCCGGCGGTGATCATCTCAGCAGATACAACGCACCGCAAGGTGCATCCAGATGACAAGCGCACAGGGCTGATTCTGATGGATGTGGACGGCAAGGATCATCCAGATATGTTGATGGATGAGATGACTGCCAGCGTGCAGGAGATGTGCGATAAATACAGCTACGTGATCGGCTACTGTCTATCACCGAGTTGGAAGGGACTAAAGGTGCTGTGTGGCATTGATCCAAGCACAGACACGCACTTGAGATCATTCATGGCGCTTGAGCAGGTGTTCGCGTCTCACAACATCATCGTTGACCGAGCCTGTAAGGATCTCAAGCGGGTGAATTTCCTGTGCTACGATCCAAGGGTGACTGTGACGCTAACTGAGCGCCTGGAGGCGTGGGATGGCGACGTTGTCGAGCCTGTGCCTATTAAAAAGCGCACGCAATACCGTGCGCCTCAGTTGTCATCGAGCAGCGATCTGACGCCAGATGAGGAGGCACAGCTATGTTTACAGCACTTAAACCCAGACATGGAATATCAAGACTGGGTAGCCGTTGGCATGGCCCTTCACTCTCATGGGTGCAGTTGTGCTACGTGGGCGAGCTGGAGCGCCGGCGGTGAGTCATACAAGCAAGGAGAGTGTGAGCGCAAGTGGAACGGGTTCAGCGGTAGCGGTGTGACGTTTGCGACGGTGGTGAAGATGGCAACAGATGGCAATGGTGGCCATAATCCTATCACTGCAGCACGCAATCAGCGCGAGCCTGTGAAGGTTGATGTTGCTAGCGACTTTGACAGCATTGATGATGCAGAAAAAACACCCATACCCGCTGAAAATGATGAAAATGATGATGTGGGGGTGCTTATTTCACGAAATAACGCATATTACCACAATGGCAAATACTACATCCTCGACGCATCTGGCAAGAAGTATATACAGCTAAACGGTGACGGGTTGACGCGCCAGCTACGCATGATCGGCTACTCTGCCAAGGGTGCAGATGGTGAGATGAGCCAGGTTGACAAGTTCAAGGCATACGTGGAGCTGCACAACACGGTTGACGCCACCGGCGCGTTGGCTGGGCGCTCTATTGGCTTGCGTGACAACGAAGGCACGTCCATGAGTTATCTTGTGACACGCAAGAACTCGCGAACTGTTGGCGTTGAGGGCGATTGGAGTAACATTAGAGGCATTCTGGAGGCTCAGTATGGGCATGAGCAACTGCGCTATCTGTTCTCCTGGCTGTATCGCTCACGCTATCAGCTAGCACAAGAGGAGTTCATGCAGGGCCACGCGCTGGCAATCAGTGGACAAGTCGGCGGCGGTAAGTCGCTAATCATCACCAACGTCATCAAGCCTCTGCTGGGGCAGTTGGCAGATGCGTATCAGTATCTGTGCAAGGACAACCAATTCAATGGTGACTTAATCAGTGCTGAGATGCTGCTGATTGATGACAAGCCACTCTCCAGGCGCATGGAGGAGCGCAAGATATTCGGCAATCAAATCAAGAGCGTTGTCGCTGCGTCCAGTGATGTGCGTTGTCACCGCAAGGGCGTGGATGGATTCATTGTGAATCCGCTCTGGCGCATCGTCATTGCCATCAATGATACTGAGCAAGATTTGGGAGCAATGCCACCGCTTGGCGAGGGTCAAGAGGATACGATTGGCGACAAGGTGCTGATGCTGAAATGCTTCCCCAGCAAGCTGCCATTCGTTGGTGACAAGGATCAATTTGCCAAGCTAAAGGCGCTTATTCAGTCAGAAATCGAGGCGTTTGCTTACTTCATTGATAACTACGAGATACCGGCTGAGATTAAGAAAGGCGACTGTCGCTTTGGCTTTGACCAGTTCCACCATCCAGATCTACTCGACGTGCTTAATCAGAACAGCAACGAGCGCACGCTGTTGAGTGTGTCCACTGAGGTGCTGTTTAATGACGAGTTCCGCGTTGATGTGCTGACCTGTGCCACCACGGGGAGACAATATTGGGAGGGCAGTGCTAAGGAGTGGTCACATGCGCTGCTGTCTAATAAGGACATCTCTCATCGCGTCAAGGGGACTGTAGAGAGCGAGCTGGCTTTCGGAGACTCTGCCATCAAGGCTGGCAAGAAGATCAAGGACATGTCGGAGATTTCCAACGGCAGAGTCGAGTTCAAAGGACACACGAAAAAGGGCAATATCTGGAGAGTCTGGGACGACAATGAGATGGAAGTTGACGACGAAAATGAGCCATTTTAGGGGTGAAGAGTGGGTGAAGAGTGCAAATCGCCTATTCACCTCAGTCTCAACTCAGTCTCAATAAGGTGAATAGTGTGAAGGATGGTGAAGAGTTGAAATCGCTGACTATTCACCCGCTAGCCTTTATTCCATATACTCTAAATGACAAGGTGAACAGTTTGAATAGTTAATCAGTAAGTTTATAATATATATGATATATCACACAATACACAGCACAAACGTGATACATTCGTTAAATGGTAGTTACTCTAGAGAGGAGTAACTGGAGCACTCTTCACCATGCACCATGTGGAAGATTGCAATAAGAGTGAAAAAAGATTGAACGAAAATCACTTGCTGTTGTCTAATACAGTATCAACCTGTTGCGGGCTGGTAAAATACATTTCGCCTCACCTGGCATCCGAGCAGCCCGCAACGCTTCTCTTAATTTCGGATACTGGGTGAGGCATTTTTATTATGACTAAAGTATGCAGCAAATGCAAGGAGACGAAGCCGGTGGCTGAATATTACAAAAGGAGTGCATCAAAAGATGGGCTTATGTATCAGTGCAAGGCGTGCAAGAATAACACAAACCAAAGTTATCAGCAAACAGACGCATACAAGCAATACAAGGCAGAATATGGTGACAATAATCCAAGAGGGCCAAGAAAAGAGTATCACAGGGAATACAGGCGCAACAAATACAACTCCGACAACGAATACAAGCTTAAAACAGACCTCAGACGTAGGCTGCACGGAGCACTAAATGGCAAATGCAAAGCAGACACCACTAAGGCACTGCTTGGCTGCACCTACGAGGAGGCATGCGCACACATAGAGGCACAGTTCACCGATGGTATGAGCTGGGACAAGATGGGGGTGCACGGCATCCACATAGACCACATCAGACCATGTGCTAGCTTCGATCTTACTGATCCAGAGCAGCAGCGTGAGTGCTTTCACTACACCAACCTTCAACCACTATGGGCAAAGGACAATCTAAGGAAATCAGACAAGTGGTAAAAACATCACTTGATGGCTTGACTCCTGGCGGTGGTGGTGTAGTATGTTCGCTAATGAAGATTTGCAACAAGTGTAAAACGAGCAAGCCGCTTGGTGAGTTTAATAAAAGCAAGCAAAGAGAAGACGGCAGACAGACAATGTGCAGGTGTTGCGCGAAGCAATACAGCGAAGCTAACAAGGATGCAATTGCAGCCTACCACAAGCAACACTACCAAACCAACAAGGAGGCAATTTTAGAGAGGCACAAGCAACACCACCAAACCAACAAGGACATAATCAACGAGAGAAAAAGGCAATACTACCAAACCAACAAGGAGACAATTTTAGAGAGGCATAAGCAATGGAACCAAGCCAACAAGGAGTATCGTGCAGAGAAAGCAAAGCAATACTACCAAGCCAACAAGGAATCGCTTACCGAGAAGCGGAAGCAACGCTATCAAGCCAACAAGGAGGCGGTTGCGGAGCAGGGCAAGAAATATAGAGAAGCCAACAAGGAGGCGGTCAAAAAAAAGAATAGGCGATACGCGAGAGGGCGCAGAGCCAAGGATACTCTATTCAGACTAACTCAAAACATTAGAAGCTTGATTCGCCACTCACTCAGAAACGGCGGCTACAGCAAGACATCAAAAACCCATGAAATCCTCGGCTGCTCATTTGAAGAATACCAACAGCACATTGAGGCACAGTTCACCGATGGCATGAGCTGGGAGAGGATGAGTGAGATCCACATCGACCATCGGCTGCCTGTCTCAGCAGCAACCACAGAGGCAGAGATGCTTGCATTGAACCACCACCGCAACCTTCAGCCGCTGTGGAAGTCCGACAATCTAGCCAAGGGCAGCAGCTACTGCCCAAAAGAATTGGCAGCTTACTTGGCTAAATATAAATGAATTATGTTCTTGAATAATTCTGATTTATCTTTACTATATTTCGCAACATGAGCAACTCAAGCGGAGACATCGCAGAAACCAGCTTCCTCGCTGAAGTATATAGGCGAGGATATAAGGCTTATTTGCCATTTAGTCATGATACACGCACAGACATGGTCATCAAGCGACCAGGACAGCGCATGATAGCTGTGCAGATCAAGAAAGGCACATTGCAAAAAGCGGAACCGCATCTCGCACAAGTGTGGAAGGCACTCGTTGGCAGCGCCAAGTCATCAAACAGGCTAGGCAACGGCAAGCCTCGTTTCACAAAGTATAAGGCGTCGGCATTCGATATTATGGCGGTCTTTATACAAGAGGAGAATAAATGGGTGCTGCACCGGCTTGATGACATCGTTGGCAAAGCAAGCATCCGATGGAACAAGGACAAGCACATTTCCGATAACTGGGATTTACTAGAAAACTATAACACAACAACACCATGAGCATATTCTATGATTGGACACCGAATGAGATAGCGGCGATGCACCGAGCAACGGCGAAGTTGAGAGCACAGCAACCTAAAGAAGCTACGAAGCCAGAGCCAACAGGCGTTAGGGGCTGCTACTACAGCACGCATCAAGGCGTCTACTTAATCAACACATACATTGAAGGAAAGCGCGTCTATTGCGGCCTGTTGCATGAGTGGGACACTGACAAGGCTTATCGTATGCAATACGCTACAGAGCAGAAATTCAAAAAGAACACAAAATGATTAGTTACGAGCCAATCGCAATGGGCGAGGGTGATCTAGAACTCCACCAGGAGCGAGACAAGCACCAACAGCGCAAGCAAGCACCTGTATTCAGCGGTGCAATCAATTACTTTCCAGATGCACTCTGGCAAGTCTCTGTATGTAGCAAGAAGGGCAATGAGCAGCACAATAAGGGCGAGCAACTGCACTGGGCAAGGGAGAAGTCAACAGATGAGCCTGATGCGCTACTGCGTCACCTCATGCAATATGAGCACATGGACGACGATGGCATCTTGCACGCAACGAAGGTGGCATGGCGAGCATTGGCATTGCTACAGCGCACACTAGAGGCAAGAGGCGAAGCACCATTGAGCGAGCACAATTACACATCATGAACGAACCATCAGTTGACTTTGTTTACCCAGACGACGAGCTGGCAGAGGAGGAAAATCACTACAGAGAGGCAGCACGACGCTTCTTGAGAGTGATGAACATGCAGGCTGACTATGTAGCTAGAGCAGACAACAAAGACGTTGCCATTTGGGCAACTGCCTATGCTCTAGGACTGGCTATATGTGAGGGCATCAGCATCACAGACAGGGCGTGTCAACTCAACGTATCACCTCAAGCACTCAGCAAATCAGTCAAAGACTTTCAATCACGCATCAACATCAACACCAAGAGTTATACATATGGACATTAGCATCAACAACATCGACGACACACTGCTGCACGCCATCAAAGAGGCACACATCGCAGCAGAGCAAACCACAATGTATGCACGTAACAACATGCAGACAGCAATCAACAGGCGCATCATGTGTGCTGGCTTAGTTGAGAAGGCAAAGCAGATGCACAAGCAGGATCTCGCTGGCTTCTTGAGCAACGCAGACATCACAGGCGAACAGGTCAAAGCATATCTCTCATTGCATGACGCAGCCAGCAAACGACCGGCACTGCATGACAAGCGACAGCTACAGCTCTGTGGAATACTGGAGGCAGCAGAGCGACCAGAGCAACCGAAGCGTGAGCCTATGCCAGCAAGCGTGGTCAGTTCAACGTCATCATATGCAGGCAAACTCAACAGAACACTGGACAGAAGACCAGTCGAAGAGTGGCCAGCATCAGAGAGAGAGCAAGTTAAGGACGTGCTGAAACCAGTCGTCGAATTCTACAATAGTCTGTAGTCACAATGTAAATAATGTTAGAACCAGTTTGGAGATAATTTTGCCATGTTAGAATACTCAAGTGAACAGCTACAGTTAGAGAGACGCGCAAACGTCCATTCTACAAGGTTTTTAGACTACCCCATACAAGGAGTCTCCTTGGCAGAAGACCACGGGGCGGTCGTCTATACTTATTGTAAAAAAACGCCTCTTTTGCACAAATTAATTGTAATATGAAACAGCCCACCAAACTCACACAGCAACAGCTTGCAGACGACTACAGTGTAAGCACAGCAACGCTTCGACGAGCGCGGGCAGATGGCGTTGATGTTCAGAACCGAGACGAGTTCGCAGAATACATCATCAACACGAAAGCGAAGCGACCGCACGCATGGATCAATGGCATCCCATGGGAACAGGACGAGCAACCAGAAACGCCACACCTGGCGACTGAAGCAGAGCGCGACTTGATGGCACAGGTTCGCAACGCCACAGACTACAATGAGGCACGGACACTCAAGACCAAGATTGATGGCATCCACAAGCTGAGACAAATCGAGATTTTAGAAGGTGACTACATCCACAAGGATGAGGTCGTGAACGATATGACGAGAATCAGCGCATCAGTGGCAGCAGCGCATCGACAATGTCAAGCAGACTTGCCGGCGATGCTGGAAGGATTGACAGCAGCCGAGGGCAAGAAGAAGATACGTGAATATATGCTGCGCATTGACGGAATGCTCGCAGACGAAACCAGCAAACTTTACACCTAGAACAATGGGCAAGCCAGCACGCAACGATATTACAAGAGATAAGATCAAGACCAAGCCACAGAATGACAAATACGCTTCTGGCTGGGAAAGGATATTCGGTAAGAAGAAAACACAAGAGCAAGCAGAGGATGAGCAAAGAGACAGAGACAGCGGAAGTGGTAGCGGTTCGTGATTGGAACGACTGGTGCTGGGACGTTTGCATCAGCTACAATCCAACCTTTGACACAGAGTGGCACAGCTCATGCCAGGCAATCCAGTTCCCACGCGACCGCAAGCCAGAGATTGGTGACGTGATTGAATTCGTCGAAGATCAAATGGTGATTCATGAAGGCAGAGAAGTTGCCATCGACATCCGAGTGATTCGCATGGACGAAGAAGGGAACATCTTTCTAGATTAAATGGGCATAGCACTCAAAGCATTCTGCAAAGCTATCACGCCACCAAGCGACATGAACGTAGTCGAGTGGGCGTGCAAGTATGTCAAACTGCCACAGTCAGCACGAAGCCCGAACTTCGACATCGACTCGACACCTTGGCTGCGTTGGCCGATGCTACAGATTGCAGATGATGAGAACAAAGAGATCATCGTCATGGCACCAGTCGGCAGTGGTAAAACAACCATGCTGGAAGGTGTGCTGCCGTGGATCATTGCCGAAGAACCTGGGCCAACGCTCATCACCATGCAGACAGATGACGACGCACGCGCATGGGTTGACACACGCTTTCATCCATCACTGAAGACAAACGACAAGGTCGAGCCATTGCTGCCAACAGGCAAGAACCGAGGCAACTTTCGCAAAGGTGAGATTCTCTTTGCACACATGCCACTTCACATCGGCGGTGCTAACCTTGCAAATCTTCAGAGCAAATCCATTCGATGGGTGTATGGTGATGAGGTTTGGATATGGAAAGACGGCATGCTGGAGGAGGCACGACGGAGAACACACGACAGATGGAACAGCCGCGTTGTGCTAGTCTCACAGGGCGGCTCAGAAGGCGACCAGTTCGATGGCGCATTTCAAGACGCATTGATTCACGACTATTGCTTCAAATGTCCATCATGCGACGAGCGCCAGACGTATCAATGGAAGCAAGTGAAGTTCAAGCACATTAAGAACGAAGCGGAGGAGTGGGACTGGGACGAGATCAAGAAGTCGGTTCATTACGAATGCGCCAACGAAGACTGCAAAGAAAAGTTTGAAGACAAAGCAGAGGTCAGACGCACACTGTCAGCAAGCGGAGAATACGTCAGCCGCAACAACAACGCCAAGCCAGGACGCATCGCAGCAACATACCCAGCAATGGCAGTCTGGTGGATTGACTGGAGCAAGCTGGTCATGGAGTGGATCACAGCACAGGACGCACGCAAGAGACTCAACCTTGCACCGATGCGTCAGTTCATCCAAAAGCGACTAGCGCAGTCATGGGTTGAGCCGAATGAGACTGTCACCCTTAAAGGAGCAACAGATGCATATCGTATGGCAGAGTATTTCGATGGGCAGAAATGGGAGTTTGAGAACTTTCGCTTTATGACAGTGGACGTTCAACAAGACCACTTTTGGGTAGTCATTAGAGCATGGAGCATTGAAGGCAAGAGCCGCTTATTGTATGAAGGTAAGATCGACGAGTGGGAAGGTTTGCGAATGTTACGAGACAGAATGAAGGTGCCGAATCGTTGCGTCTTTGTTGACCGTGGCTACAGACCCGACACAGTAGCGTTGGAATGTCGCAAGTCAGTAACCGCAGACGATCCGAACCCGTGGAACTGCTTACTTGGTGAAGAGGCGAATGGATACGCCACCAAGATTGGCAAGCGCAGAGTTATCAAACCGTTCTCCTCAATTCAACGAGCGAGAACCCACACAGGAGTTTATTATAAATATGTCAAGTTCTCAAACTTACTTGCAAAGGACACACTCTCCGCACTCATGAGAGGTGAGGGCAACGGCTGGCAGATTGGCGTTGACCACAGCAAAGAGTATCTCAAGCAGATGCAGAACGAAGTCAAGCGAGAGGCATCACCAGGCAAGTGGCGATACGTTGTCAGCAAGCCACACGTAGGAAACCACCTTTGGGATTGTGAGACAATGCAGATCATCGCAGCCTCAATTTATAAAGTATTTGCCTTTGATGCACAAGTTGAAGCCGAATAGTTGAAATGAAAGCCATTTGTAATGGCTATTGCTTCGGGATTCATTCAGACGCTTCGTCGCTACGGCGCGAGAAGTGCAAAAAACAAAGCACGCATGGAGGCGTGGCTTGATGACGCAATCGAAGAGATTGCAGCGAACAAAGGTTCTGACGTAGTAAGCGGCAGCGCCAATGGTGCATCGTTCTCATCAATGGCTAATATGACAAATGCAGAATGGGCAAGCTGTCTTGATAGAGCATTGCAGATGATTGACGAAGGAATCAACCACACCGGCAGAAGTTACGGACAATTTTAATATGAACATATTAGACAGCAACGGACGACCGACCGAACACCAGCGCAAGCTAGTCAGCAGCAGCGACAGATACACACGCGGCACTCCTTGGATGCCAGACTTTTCACGCGACTTGGATGAGCTATTCACACAGAGCGACCACAGGGCAACGATGTCGCAGTCTCGCGTCATCTTCTCAAACTTTGGAGTGCCACGCGGTGCCATCATGCAGAAAGCTGACGGCGTTGTCGGCAGAGCATGGGAGCCAGAGTTCAAAGGTAAAGATGAAGCATTTGGCGACACCGCAAAAGAATGGTTGCAAAGCTGGTACAGCGTTTGTTCGGTTCAAGGATCATTATTCGACTTTCGCAAACTACTGCACCTTGACAGCATAGCCATCGACAGAGACGGAGACGTGTTTGTGTTGCTGACAGAAACAAAATCTGGCTACCCTCAACTCCAACATATCCCAGCGCACAGAGTTGGTTCACGTCCATCATCCGTCAAAGATGATATTTTACTTGTTGGCCCGTATCGTGGCAATCGCATCTGCAACGGAGTGGTTGAGAACCGCAGTGGCTCGCCAGTTGCATATTGTATATTAGGCGACGAAGCAAAGGGCGACAGATACGTAGATGCACAAGACATGGTGCATATCGCCGACCCGCAATGGCACAACCAGAGCAGAGGCATTCCAGCACTTTCACACGCAATTCACGAACTTCGCAAAGCCAAGACATCTCAAGAGTGGGAGTTGATGGCACAGATGATGGTTTCAAGCCATGCCCTCATTGAATATTCAGAGACTGGCGGCATTGATTTAGACGACCCTTCCGTATCACTTACGGGAGCGGTTACAGACGACAACAGACTAGCCGTCCAATCTTATTCTGGGGGCATGGTTCGCCACTTCAAGAGCAACAGCGGAAGCAAGCTTGAGAGCATCGACCATTCACGCCCTGGCGATATGTGGGACAAGTTCCAAGATCGCATCATACGTGAAGCACTAGCCGGCATTCCTTGGCCTGTTGAGCTAGTGTGGAAGGCTGAGAACGTCACAGGCACGACAATCAGAAACATACAGGCACGCGCACGGGCAAGCGTCGAGGCACGCCAAGACGTATTACGCAAACCAGCGAAGCGCATTATCGGCTGGGCAGTTGCCAAAGCAATGAAGCTCGGACTGATTCCAGCATCTGACGACTGGTATAAGTGGGACTTCACCATGCCACCGAAACTTTCCATCGACCCGCGCAACGATTCACGCACGCAGATTGATGAATACAAAATCGGAAGCCAGAACATGACAGGCATCTTGCAAGAGAAAGGAAAGACACACGCCGAGCATATACGCGAGCGTTGCATGGAAGTCATCGAGCGCAAACAAATCAAAGAAGAATACGAAGCAAAATTCGGCGTCGAGATTGACGAGCGAGAGCTTCAAATGTTGACACCAAACGAACAACCAGACCAAACCAATGATATTAACCAATAATACATCTTTCTTACGCGGAGCATGGGCGATTACTAAGCCAGGAATGTGCGCCTTACTTGAGAGCATCAAGATGGCACACCAAGGCATGAGCATGGACGACTTCTTCGTCACACGCCGAAGCATGGTGATTGACGACAATGGCATTGCCCACATCGACATCAAAGGAAGCCTACTTGACAACGTGGCACCAATCCACGAAATGATTGGCTCGACAGATTACCGCACACTCAGAAACGAGATTGCCGAAGCACAAGATGCCAAGGCAATCATGTTCAACATTGATTCACCTGGTGGCACAGTCGCAGGATTAGAAGAGGCAAGCGAAGCTATTGCAAGCAGTGCCATTCCGACAGTCGCATACTGTGACGGCATGAGCTGTTCAGCAGCTTACCACCTCTCAGCATCGGCAGACAACATCGTTGCAAGCCCAAGCGCAGACGTTGGCAACATCGGAACCGTTCTCTCATGGTATGACGACAGCGCGTTCATGGAATCAATCGGATACTCACAAGAAGTCATGACAAACGAAGGTGCTGACTTAAAAGGCACATTCCGCGACACACCAATGACCGACAGCCAGCGCGAGTTTCTCCAAGAGGAAACCAACCGCATCGGCGAAGAATTTCAACAACACGTAATTGCACACCGTCCGAACATCAACAGCGAGGTATTCCGCGCAGGTTGGTATCACGGCACACGCGCTGGCGAGCTTGGGCTTGTTGACGCGATTGGAAGCAAAGAAGGCGCATATGCCATGCTAGTCAATGCCGTAGGGTTGAAATCAGAATAATTAACGTAACTATACAGACCAACATCCATGAAGATCTTTAATACAGACAACGAAATGAAGGAACGTCTTGAGGCTGCCACAACCGAGAACACCGAGCTATCTGAGCTTGTTGCTCAACGCGAAGGTGACATCAAGGACATTACCGCAAATCTGGCAGAAGTTTCTGCTAGCATCGAAACATTGACAGCCGAGCTTGAGGAAAGCAAAGCCGCAAGCGCACTACTCGAAACAGAGAAGACTGAACTTGCCGCACAGCTTGAAGCCAGCAAAGAGGCACAAGTCGAGTTTGACGAAAAAGTCAGCAACGCCGCACTTGCTCGTATGCAAGAACTTGGAGTTTCTGAGCCAGTCGCCGCCATCGCAGAAGATGACACCGACGACATCTACACACAATACACTAATCTCAAAGCGACAGACCCAGCACAAGCAGGGGCATTCTGGCGTGCAAACGAGGCAGAAATCAAAGCCTCAATTTAATCACACAACCAAAAATATAACCAAATAATATCATGGCTAATTCTATAACAGGAATCAACGACGACATTATCTCACAAGCAGTGCTTGAGGGATACACAACCGCAATCGCACCACTTGCCGCATTCGCAACTGACTTCAGTTCCGAGGCTGCACGCAGAGGCGAGAAAGTAAGCATCATGCGCGACAACACCGCTATCGACGCGGCAGTGGATAAAACCACACACGCAGACTACACCATCCAAGACGCAGACAGCGACGCCGTAGAGGTAACTCTCGGTCAGCCTAAGTATGTCTCTTGGGGACTTGACGACGTAGAAATCGCCAGCTCATCCGTTCTCACCATGGAGCGCTT
>UPTG01001358.1_pt1 | contig 18124 bp, 20 predicted proteins | sample 2160121 | NCBI WGS metagenome assembly UPTG01 (sample SAMN06266255, study PRJEB28933) | marine metagenome | isolation source: Columbia River Estuary | place: USA:Columbia River Estuary, USA | collected 2014-07-27
TGCCAGTCTAATTTACCCATATGACTTAGCACAGCGATGTTTAAGATACGAGGAACCGGAAACCAGGTGCTGTTCTCATTGGTTTTTAAATTGTTTCGTGCAAAGTTGATACGCCAATGCATAAGGTGCTCATTGTATCGGATACTTTTAAATGGAATTTGAAATTCTGCAGTCCAATATCCATTCTCTCTGCGTGTTTCGGCATACCATTTATTATCCCAAGATGAAGAGAAATCATCTCGTTCATTTCCTCCGCCTGAGATCAGTGCTTCCCGGCGAACACCATAAGGCGTTATTCCAAAAACAAATGCATTTGTGCCATCTTTGAACGTATCGAAAACAAGTGTTAAATTATCATTGCTCCAAGCCCTGTAATCTCTTTTCAAAGAATTTAAAACGTATTTATTTCTTTGGTTAATGTATAGAAATATAGAATAAACATGATAAAATTATCAGGAGTCATCATAACGTATAACGAAGAGGAGCATTTAAGAAAATGCTTATCCTCTTTAGTGGATGTGGTGGACGAAATTATTGTCGTAGACTCCTACTCTACTGATAAAACGGATGAAATTTGCAAAGAATTTAACGTGACTTTTATTCAACAAGAGTTTTTGGGATATTTTGAACAGAAAAACTTTGCGGTTGCACAAGCGAACTTTGATCACATCTTATCTTTGGATGGAGATGAAGCTCTTTCTGACCGATTAAAAACTTCCATTTTAGAACTCAAAAAGGATTGGAAATATGCGGGTTACTATTGCAATAGAAAAAATAATTATTGTGGACAATGGATTCATTTTTCTGATTGGTATCCCGACAAAAAATTAAGGCTTTTTAAAAAAAACACAGGAGAATGGAAAGGTATTAACCCACACGATTCCTACAAATTAAAAAATAATGCAAAAAGTGGAAAACTAAAAGGAGATCTTTTACATTGGATTTATAGAGATTACGATGAACATAAAGAGAAAACACAACGATTCTCAACCATAGCAGCGAAATCATATTTTGATTTAAAAATTACTGCCTCTCTTTTTAAAGTTTATTTTAGACCCTCATGGGCATTTTTTAAGGCTTATTTTTTAAGATTTGGGATTTTGGATGGTGTCTCTGGGTGGCGCATCTGCAAACAAACATTTATTGTTACCTATCTAAAATACAGTAAATTGAGACAACATTGGAAAAACTCGAAATTGTAAGTTAACCTAATCATATAATTAATATTTAAAACCATCATAACTATGAACCTTTTACAAATTACAGTCTCGAAAGTTTGGAGAGGTCATGAGCAAAAAATAATTTATTTATACGAAGCTTTTCAAGACAACCCAGGTATTGATAATCAATATATTTTATGTGCGAAAGATTCTCCCACTTATGCGATTGCAATTGAAAAAAAGATGCAGGTCATCGGGCTTGATTTTTCGTTTGAATATGATTTTAAAATTGCAAAACAAATTTCAGAGTTCATAAAGAAACATAAAATTGATATTGTATTCATACACAGTAGCAAGGCACATACGTTGGCCGTAATTTCTCATTTGTTATTTAAACATTCCGCACAACTTGTATTGTGTCGTACACTCATTAAACGAGTTGATACTAATTTTTTCAGAAAATGGAAGTATAACTACAAGGGAATTAAAAAAATAATTTGCGTTTCAAATCCCGTAGTCGATGTTTTAAAATTTGCCGTTAAAGACCACTCCAGAATGTGTGTTGTTGGAAGTGTAACAGATATCAATAAATTTACTAAAACTAAAAAAAATGGACTTTTACATCAGGAATTCAACATCCCTAAAGACCACAAAATTATTGGGAATATTGCTGAATTTACAGGTTTTAAAGACCATTACACATGGATCGATGCAGTTGAAGAATTAATAAAACGAAATAGTTTTAAAGCAACTTATGTATTGATCGGAAAAGGAAGTCTTGAAAAAGACATTCGAAATTATGTGATCGAAAAAAACTTAGAGGCGCACATTGTTTTTGCTGGATTCAGAAAAGACATTCCAAAAGTGCTGCCAGAATTTGACATGTTTATGTTTACTTCAAACAATGAACCCACAGGCGGCGTATTGTTAGAAGCCTATGCCTGTCGTGTTCCCATAGTAGCCGCAAATGCAGGGGGTATTCCAGAAGTAATTGTCAACAACGAAACCGGGCTTTTAGCTGAAGTTGGTAACCCTATAGATTTTGCAGATAATGTGGAGTTTTTGATGTCTAACCCTGAATTACAAAAAGAATTCACTGAAAACGGCTATCAATACTTGCTTGATAATTTTACAAAAAAGGTGATTTCTGAAAAAATGTACAATGAATTAAATTCGGTTTTAACATCATGAAAATCCTATTTTTCACAAACGAGTACTCTCACAAAAAACTCCCTGACTGTGGTGGTGTAGGGACATTTTTGAAAGTTCTAGCTGAAGCTTTAGTAAAAAAAGGGCATCATGTTTATATTTTTGGGTTTTCAAGAAAAAAAATACAATTTAGCGATCGCAACATCCATTTTTATTTTATAAAAAAATATTCAAAAAGGCATTTTTTGACAGAGCTAATTAGATCAGTAGGTGCTAAATTAAACAGTAATTTATTACAGTTATTTTTTCTAAAAAAAGAACGAAAGTATTTAGCTAAAACACTGAAAAAACATGCATTCAAAAACAAAATCGATGTAATTGAATCGTTTGTTTTTAGTGGCTATACTGCCTACTATGACAACAGTATTCCGTTGGTTCTTAGATTTCATGGATCTAGAGCATTTTGGCATTATTATTTGGGACAAAAAAAAGAAACACTTAAAATTCTTATGGAGCAGAAAGCACTAGAAAATGCGTCTAAGATTGTTGCCGTTTCTGAATTTTCAGCTCAAGCAATTCAGGAAATGTATTCTATTGATACTCACAAAGTAATTTACAATGGCATTGACACAAATGTGTTTTCCCCCGATTCATCTAGAGCATACACGCTCCAAAAAGTACCGGTCATGTGTGACCATAAACAAGGTGATATTTTCCTTTGCAAAAAACGATTCCAACCACTCAATCATTTCTAAATCCAAATGGTTTGTAGGCTCATCTAAAATAAGTAAATCTGGTTTGCTTAATAGGGTGTTGGCTAATGCTAAACGTTTTTGTTGCCCGCCAGAAAGTTCACTTACTTTTTGATCTAAGTTTTCTAGTTTTAATTTAAAAAGTATTTGGGTGTATTGGGTTTCAAAATCCCAAGCTTGATACCGCTCCATATCATCAAAAGCAGTTTGGTATAAATTACTGTCTTCCGGGTTTTCAAGGGCTTCATGATATGTATTGATGACTTTTAAAATAGGATTTTCTGATTTTAAAATGGTTTCTTCAATACTCAAGCTCTGATCTAATGTGGGTTCTTGAGATAAAAAGGTGGTTCGAAGTCCTTTCCGATAAATGATTTGCCCAGTATCGGGGGAATCTTTTCCAGAAAGAATATTTAAAATAGATGTTTTTCCGGTGCCGTTTTTGGCAACAAATGCTATTTTTTGATCTTTATGAATGCTGAAAGAAAGATCTTCAAACAGATTAAGTTCGCCGTACGACTTCGATATGTTTTCTACGTTAAGGTAATTCAAAGTTTTGTTTTTGCAAAGAAAGGATAATTATACACGAATTGCCTTGTTGAAATGATGAATTAAAAATAAATATCGAACCCCAATAGCGATCAGCAGCGGAATCAATCCAATTGCAAAGGATTGAACTCCTGTGATCCAATGCAGCCCCATCAGAGATAGAAGCAATACAAGGAATTTTAAATAACTTAAACCGCGGTTGTTTAGCCTCGATTTACGAATGGAAGGAAGGAATAAAATATTCAAGGCACAGGCCCATAATAGGTTGTAGTTGTAAGCTGTTGTCTGGTGGTCTGTTGCAAACCAGAGCAGTAATAAAAGTATGCCAATACAGCCCGTTAAAGCAAATAAACCAATATCTAGCCATTTGCTGCGGTTGTTGTTTTTGTAATCTTTATAAGTGATGAAGAGCATGACAATTGCTAAGATTCCTAAGACGAAAAGTGGGCTGCTAAAGAAGTTGTTTTTTGCAACAGTATCGGAGGGGTTCAGTGTTTTTGAGGCGGACACTAATTTTGAATCGTCTGTTTTTAAACGTGCATTTTCAAGTAGTTGGTGTAAGTATTTAGGTAAAAACATGTGTTCTTCAACGCTGGCAATCTGGTCTATTTTTGACCCCAATGCAATATCAATCCCAAAGCTTCCCCAAGAGTTTTGATTCAAATCAGAACGAATTAAGTTTCTAAATGACAACTGTTTAAAGGTAGGTGAGGGGGTATAAATAACTTGGTAGTCAAGGATGTTTTCAATATCATCTTTTATTTTTGTAGCACAGTTGTTATAGAAAAAATCATAGGGGTAAGTTTTATTTTCGGGTTTGATGTTTTCTTTTAAGAGATTATAAAGTGCTGTTTTTTGCTCCGTATTTAAGTTCAATACTTGTTCTTCAACACTTCTGTTTTTGTATTGATAGTAGCCATAAAAGTTTTCATATTTTGATTGACTGATTTGGTAATCTAGTTTTCCTTGTGCGAATTTTAAATAAAAATTTTCTGTTTCAAAATCATACCGACCATAATCAAATACAATGTCAAATTTATAAACAGGGTCTTGGATCCGAATCGCATTGTGTCCAAACGCATCATTTAGAGATGTGCCGGGGCCAATGGTCAGAATACTCACTTTAGACTCTGCTGTCAGTTTAAGCTGTGCTTCGACAGAAATACTTATTATGATTAGAAAAAGTGTAATTAATTTTTTAAAGTTCATTATCTAAAGATGCTTAAATCAATTTTGAGAGAAAATACATTGGAGTATAGGGCAGCACTTTGATCTCCAATATCTGTAAAGGCATAATCCAAAAACAGGCCTTTATATTTGAACCCAACGCCAAAATTAGGCTGAAATGTTAAAGATTGTGAGTTGTCAATTTGTAATTCATTTTGAAAATTTCCGACCCCAGCTCTGAAAAACACAAGGTCTGTGTATCCAAATTCAAGACCAAGTGCAGGGTTAATACTTACAACAGAAGAAGAGATCACATCATTATTTTCTTCAAATCGACAGATCACATCAACTTCTGTTCTTAGAGTATAATCATAATTGAAGGTGAATAGTTTTGACATTCCTAGTTGTAATTTAGGGAGTGTAAGCTCTGTGGCTTCTGGTTCTTCTTGATTTTGTCCTGGAATGGCATCTTTAATATCTTGTAATCGATCCGCATCTATAGCCCATGTATTAAATGTGGTGGTAATGTCTCTTGCCATTAGTCCAAATTTCCAATCATTAGATTCAAACTGAATACCTACATCCAATCCAAATCCCCATGAAGATGCAAAATCACCAATAATACGCCGGATTACTTTTGCATTGACACCATAATTTAACCCTGTGATGGGAAGTCTTCTTGCATAGGAAAATGTAAGTGCATAATCGACTGCAGAGAATAAATTAATCCGATCGTAATTGATCACACCTTGTTGATCTATAAGTTTAGTAGTATCTAAAATATCATCAACCCCAAACCGAATTAACGAAAGTCCTACAGAACTGCGGTCATCTAAAGGCATCGCAAAGGCAATGTAATTGTAGTTGGCAATATTTGCAAAGTAACTGGAGTGCATGATCGCAATTTCACTATCTTCTATATGTACCAAGCCAGCAGGATTCCAATAGCCAGAATTGACATCGTTGGTAGATGCAACTACTGCATTACTCATACCCAAAGCAGAAGCATCCACTCCAATATTCAAAAATTCATTGGAATATTTTCGAGAGGTTTGAGACACCATCAATAGTGGAGTCAAAATTATAAAGATGAATTTTAGTACTTGCAAGGGCTTTTTTTAAATGATCTCATAAACACTAATATTAACTCTGATTATTTTTAGATATTGTTGTTTATTTGCTAAAAACAAAAATAGTTTATTATTTTTACTATTTAAATACAAATGATCGTGAAATCATACATCCCTAATTTTATTACATTATTAAATTTATTCTCTGGCTGCGTAGCTGTCATTTTTGCTTTAGAAGGCAATATGAAACTCACTGCTTTGTTTGTGTTTCTTGGTGTTTTCTTTGATTTTTTTGATGGATTTGTAGCACGTAAATTAAATGTTCAAAGTGAGCTTGGTGTACAATTAGATTCCCTGGCTGACATGGTTACTAGTGGATTGGTCCCTGGGTTGGTCCTTTTTTGTTTATTAGGTTTAGCGCCTCCACCTTCTTGGATAAACGCTGAATTATTACCCTATTTTGGGTTGTTAGTTACCTTAGCGTCAGCATACCGTTTGGCAAATTTCAATATTTCTACCAATCAATCAGATGCCTTTATTGGATTGCCAACGCCAGCCAATACACTATTAATAATTTCTTTACCACTAATTTTAGAGTATCAAAATAGTGATGCCATGAATACAATTATTTTAAATCCGTGGTTTCTTATAGTACTAACGTTGTTGAGTTGTTATTTGCTAAATGCACCTATTAAATTGATTGCCTTAAAATTTAAAACATGGAATTTTAAAGACAATGTTTCACGTTATATATTGATTGTTTTATCAGTAGCAATTCTTGCTGTTTTTCAATTTGCAGGAATTCCGCTTATAATTGTAACGTACATTGTTTTGTCAATTTTATCAAAATAAATATCAAATAAACTTCTTTTTATGGCTTCAGGCTTTTTTGCGTTACTCGATGATATTTCTGTCTTAATGGACGATGTGTTGACCATGAGTAAAATATCAGCAAAAAAAACTGCGGGTATTCTTGGGGATGATTTAGCAGTCAATGCAGAAAAAGCTTCTGGTTTTGTGTCGTCTAGGGAGCTCCCTGTTTTATGGGCCATTACAAAAGGATCTATTTTAAATAAACTGATCATTTTGCCTGTGGCATTTTTACTGAGTGCTTTTTTGCCATCAGCAATCCAAGTGATATTGATTTTAGGAGGCCTTTATTTAGCCTATGAAGGAGTTGAAAAAATATATGAATATTTCATTCCACATCATCCTGTTTCTGTAGGAGTTGCTTCCGAAGTAGCGTCTGATTCTGCTATTTTAGCCTTAGAAAAAAAGAAAGTCAAATCGGCTATTCTAACAGATTTTATTTTATCTATAGAGATTATCATAATTGCCTTAGGAACTGTTTTGGATCAGTCTTTAACGATTCAAATTGCTGTAGTGAGTATTATATCCATTATTGCTACCATTGGCGTCTATGGTGTTGTAGCACTTATTGTGCGAATGGACGATTTTGGACTGAAGTTAATTCAAATGAGTAAGGGACAAAAAAACAGCTTTTACTTGGTAGGGGTTACATTGGTAAATGCCTTACCTGTAGTTATTAAATTTTTGTCAGTCGTTGGTACGATTGCACTTTTGCTCGTTTCAGGTGGTATATTTATTCACAATATTGCATCTTTTCATCACCTTTTAGAAAATTTCCCTGGTATTTCAAGAGATTTGATTTTCGGACTTATTGCGGGTGTGTTGACTCTTTTGTTAGTTAACCTGTTTAAACTAATTTTAAAACCGTTTTTAAAAAAACTTAAGAAGTTTTAAAATTCTAATTTCTTTTTACGGAGTTCAAAATTTTGTCCGAGATACACTTTTCGTACCATTTCATCATTAGCAAGTACTTCGGGTTTACCAGCTTTGAGGATGCTGCCTTCAAACATTAAATAAGTACGGTCTGTTATGGCTAAGGTTTCTTGTACGTTATGATCTGTAATTAAGATGCCAATATTTTTTTTGGTCAGCCTTGCAATAATTCGTTGAATATCTTCTACTGCCACTGGATCAACTCCAGCAAAGGGTTCATCCAATAATATAAAACTAGGATCGGTTGCTAAGGCACGTGCGATTTCTGTACGTCTTCGTTCGCCTCCAGATAATAAATCACCTCTGTTAGTTCTGATGTGCCCCAAACTGAATTCGTCAATTAGAGATTCCATTTTATGAATTTGTTCTTTTTTGGAAAGTTTTGTCATTTGAAGCACACTCAAAATATTGTCTTCAATACTTAATTTTCTAAAGACAGAAGCCTCTTGCGCCAAGTAACCAATACCACTTTGTGCCCTTTTGTACATGGGGTAGTTTGTAATATTTTTATCATCTAAGTAGATAGTACCTCCGTTGGGTTTAATTAAACCAACTGTCATATAAAAAGAAGTTGTCTTTCCTGCACCATTAGGACCAAGTAATCCAACAATTTCCCCTTGATTGACTTCAAGTGAAACATCCTTCACTACTTTTCGTCCGTTATAGGACTTCATTAAATTTTCGACTTTTAATTTCATGTGTCTTTATCTATTGTTTTTGGAAGGTCATATGTGTTCGCTATTAGTAATTCCCTTGAGTGATAATAATTTTAGCATGCTCGTTTGATTCGTTTACTTAAATATTTTAAAAATAGTAAAATGAAATATACTATCCATCAACTCTAGATTCTTTATGTAATATTTAACTAAGCTTCTAAAACATCTAAGTATTCATAAGCCCGTCTTAAATGAGGGATGACAATAGTACCTCCTACCAGAGTTGCAATACTTAATGCCTCCGAAATTTGCGCTCTGCTCAGACCTTCTTCATAACATTTTTCTAAATGATAACGTACACAATCATCACAGCGCAATACAGCAGAAGCTACAAGACCTAATAGTTCTTTTGTTTCTGTGTTTAAAGCGCCTTGCTGAAAAGCATTCGTATCTAAATTAAAAATGCGTTTGATTACGGTATTGTTTTCTGCAAGTATTTTGGTGTTCATTTTCTTGCGATAGGCATTAAACTCTTCTACTTCATTTGCCATTTTTTTCTTTTCTTTTTTGGTTTCTTAACACTAGTTTTGAGATCAAAATACTTACTTGATACAAGATTAATACGGGGATTGCAACAATAACTTGACTTGCGATATCTGGCGGAGTAATGATGGCAGCAAAAATTAATACAATCACTAAGGCATACTTTCTATTTTTCCGAAGGAATTCTGGGGTGACCAACCCTATTTTTGTGAGGAAATAGATGATAATAGGGAGTTCAAAAATAAATCCAGAGGCTAATGTGGATGCTCGTATGAGTCCTATATAAGAATTCAAATCAAAATCGTTGTGGACTTGATCCGCAACAGAGTACGTTCCTAGAAAATTAATAGAAAGTGGACATACAATATAGTATCCAAATAAAACCCCAATAAAAAATAGAATAGAGGAAATAAATATAAAACCTCTAGAGCTATTTTTTTCTTTATTATAAAGCCCAGGACTGATAAACTTCCAAAATTCATATAAGACGTAAGGAAAAGCTACAATCAAACCAAAAGTAATGGAGGTCCAAATATGTGCAGAAAACTGCCCTGCCATGGTTCTACTTTGAACTTCAAAATCAAAATTAGTATCACAAAAACTTTCAAATCCTAATAATTTTGAGGTATTACAAAGAAATTCATAGGTAAAAAAATCAGCTTTTGTAGGGCCAAAAATAAGGGTATCAAATATAAATCCTTTTGCTAAAAAAGCTGCTGTTGCTGTAATCATGACTGCACCCAAAGCTCTGATCACGTGCCATCTTAATTCTTCAAGGTGATCTAAAAAAGACATTTCTTTTTGTGCGTCCATAACTAGATAATACCTTCTTTAATTAAATCATGAATATGAATTACTCCTGCATAGTGTCCCCGATCTTCCACAAGGAGTTGTGAAATTTCATTGGTATCCATTATTTCCATTGCTTCAATAGCCATGGCATCGATTGAAATCGATTTTGGTTTTTCGCTCATAATATCTTTGGCAGATAATTGTGAGAAGTCATCTGTTTTAGCGAGCATTCTTCTCAAATCACCATCTGTAATAATTCCATCAATTTTTTTATTTGAAGTAACAGCTGTAACTCCGAGTCGTTTTTCTGAAATTTCTACAATAACTTTTTTGATACTCGCATCTGGACTCACATTAGGAATTTCGTTCTGTGCTAAAAGATCTCGTACTCTCAAAAACAATTTTTTTCCTAAAGCGCCTCCAGGATGGTATTTTGCAAAATCATCTTTTGTGAAGCCGCGTAGTTCTAATAAACAAACGGCTAACGCATCACCAATTACCAATTGTGCTGTTGTACTTGTTGTAGGCGCTAAATTTATGGGACATGCTTCTTTTTCGACATATGAATTGAAAACAAAATTAGCTTGGTCTGCTAACATCGATTTAGGGTTTCCAGTTATGGCAATCAAAGGGTTTCCAGCATTTTTTAAAAAGGGTATAAGCACTTTAATTTCAGGTGTATTTCCACTTTTAGATATACAAATCACAATGTCGTCAGGAAGAATAAGTCCTAAATCGCCATGAATGGCATCTGCTGCGTGCATAAATACAGAAGGGGTGCCTGTGGAATTTAGAGTCGCCACAATTTTGTTGGCAATAATAGCACTTTTTCCAATACCAGTTATAATTACACGACCTTTGGAGTTGAATATGAGATCTACAGCTTCTGCAAATGTGTCATCAATAAAATTTGCAAGTTGAGAAATTGCCAAGCTTTCTATTGCAATGGTTTCTTTGGCTAATGTCAGTATTGATTTTTTTGAACTCAATTTTTTTATGTTTTGGTTGTGTACTTATTTAAATATATCTACCTTTAATTCACGTTACAAAAAAACGAAAAAAATAGGAGTGTTTCCGAATTTATTCTAAATATGATGCAATAAACCCCATTTTTTTTAAATTAAGATAAGAAATTAACCACAAATGAGTATTTCGACTAAAGAATTACATGCATCACTCAAAACCTTTTTTGGTTTTGATAAATTTAAAGGATTACAAGAACAAGTTATTGTTAGTGTTTTAGAGAAAAAAAACACGTTTGCGATTATGCCAACAGGAGGAGGAAAATCACTGTGCTACCAATTACCTGCGCTCATGCAAGATGGAACCGCTATAGTGGTATCGCCGTTAATAGCATTGATGAAAAATCAAGTGGATGCTATTAGAGGTATATCAAGTCATCAAGGAATTGCACATGTATTAAATTCTTCCTTGAACAAAACAGAAATTAAACAAGTAAAGTCAGATATAGAAACAGGTATTACTAAACTGTTATATGTCGCTCCAGAATCGCTCTCAAAAGCTGAAAATATTGAATTTCTAAAGTCACAAACAGTTTCTTTTATGGCGGTAGATGAAGCGCACTGTATTAGTGAATGGGGACATGATTTTAGACCTGAATACAGAAATTTAAAACATATTATCACTCAAATAGGAGATAATATACCTATTATAGGATTGACAGCCACAGCCACTCCAAAAGTTCAGGAAGATATCTTGAAAAATTTAGGCACAACAGATTCTCAAACATTCAAAGCTTCTTTTAATAGACCAAATTTATTTTACGAAATACTTCCAAAATCAGATCAAGTTGATAATGATATCATACGATTTGTAAAACAAAATGAAGGGAAATCGGGAATTATTTATTGCCTTAGTAGAAAGCGTGTTGAAGAGTTATCTCAAATTCTTCAAGTCAATGGAATTAAAGCAGTACCCTACCACGCAGGACTAGATGCTAAGACACGTTCAAAACATCAAGATATGTTTTTGATGGAAGATACCGATGTTGTAGTAGCTACCATTGCTTTTGGAATGGGCATCGATAAACCTGATGTGCGTTTTGTAATTCACCATGATATTCCAAAAAGTATTGAAAGCTATTATCAAGAAACTGGTCGTGCAGGTCGTGATGGTGGTGAAGGGCATTGTTTAGCATATTATGCTTATAAAGATATTGAAAAACTTGAAAAATTTATGTCAGGGAAGCCTGTTGCTGAACAAGAAATAGGTTTTGCTTTGTTACAGGAAGTTGTCGCTATGGCCGAAACATCTATGTCGCGACGTAAATTTATTTTACATTATTTCGGAGAAGCATTTGATACCGAAACAGGCGATGGTGGTAATATGGATGATAATGTTCGGAATCCTAAACCGCAAACCGAAGCGATGGATCAAGTTAAAATAATGCTTGAAATTGTGTCACTTACTCATGAAAAGTATAAAAGTAAAGACCTAGTTAATGTTATAATTGGTCAAGAAAACGCGCTTATAAAATCGCACCGAACCAATGAATTACCGTTTTTTGGTAATGGAATCAGTCAGAACACACTTTACTGGATGGCTTTAATTAGACAGACACTAGTTGCAGGTTACTTGCGTAAAGATATTGAAACTTATGGAGTGTTAAAATTGACTCCTGATGGACGTAAATTTATAGAACAACCAAAGTCATTTATGATGACGGAAGATCACACCTACAACCTACAAACTAACAGAAACTATAATAATTCTTCTGATGTTGCTGATATAGCCTTGATGCGAATGCTTAAAGACCTTCGTAAATCCAATGCAAAAAAATTAGGCGTTCCACCGTTTGTAATTTTTCAAGATCCATCCCTCGAAGACATGGCACTCAAATACCCAATTACAATTGAAGAATTATACAATATTCATGGAGTAGGTGAGGGAAAAGCTAAGCGTTATGGCAAAAGTTTTGTTGCACTCATAAAGCGTTATGTTGATGAAAATCAGATTGATCGCATGGAAGATATGATCATCAAATCTACAGGATCTAACTCTTCATTGAAACTTTATATCATTCAAAATATTGACAGAAAATTACCTTTAGACGATATCTCTTCAGCCAAAGGAATGAATATGTCAGATTTTATCAGAGAATTAGAAGCCATCGTCTTTTCGGGAACCAAATTAAATATCAATTATTGGATAGATGAGATATTTGATGAAGATCAACAAGAGGAAATTCATGATTATTTTATGGAATCTGAATCTGATGATATAGAAGCGGCTATCGAAGAATTTGATGGTGAATATGACGACCAAGAACTGCGTTTATATCGCTTAAAATTTATAAGTGAAGTCGCTAATTAATTGTTTTTTCACAAAACCATTCAGGAACCTTTTTTGTTTATAATTCCTTCTTATCTTTGCAGCTATTAAAAAAATAAAATTAAACTCATGAAAGACGGCTTATACGCAAAATTCAATACCTCTAAAGGAGATATTTTAGTGAATTTAGAATATCAAAAAACACCTGGAACTGTAGGTAATTTCGTTGCCCTAGCGCAAGGTAACTTAGAAAATTCTGTAAAAAAACAGGGAGAACCATATTATAACGGTTTAAAATTTCATAGAGTCATTCCAGATTTCATGATTCAGGGTGGTTGTCCACTTGGAACAGGTACAGGTAATCCTGGATATAAATTTGAAGATGAATTCCATCCAGAATTAAAACATGATAAGCCTGGAATTTTATCCATGGCAAACGCAGGACCTGGAACCAATGGAAGTCAGTTTTTTATAACACATATTCCAACGGATTGGTTGGATGGAAAACACACGGTTTTTGGAAACGTTATTGAAGGTCAAAACATTGTAGATTCTATCGGTCAAGGGGATGTTTTAGAAACTTTAGAAATTATAGCAGTTGGATCAGATGCAGAAGCATTTCAAGCTGTAGAAGCCTTTAGATCTTTTGAAGGCGCAAGAGAAAAAAACCTAGCTAAACAAAAAGCAGCTGTGGAAGCTGAATTAGATAAATTAGCGACTGGTTTTGAAAAAACAGAGAGTGGTCTCCGTTACCAAATACTTCAAAAGGGAAGCGGTTCACAGGCTACAAAAGGAGCTAAAGTTTCTGTACACTACAAAGGACAACTTTCTGATGGTACTGTGTTTGATTCGTCTTACAAAAGAAAAAAACCAATTGATTTTAAATTAGGTGCAGGACAAGTTATTGAAGGATGGGACGAAGGTATTTCTTTATTAAAAGTAGGAGATAAGGCTCGTTTTGTAATTCCTTCTTATTTAGGATATGGTTCTAGTGGTGCTGGAGGAGTTATTCCACCAGATGCGACTTTAATTTTTGATGTAGAATTAATGGACGTTAAATAGTAATTAGTCTATAAAAATTTAAAATCCCGAAACATTGTTTTCGGGATTTTCTTTTTTTACTATATTTACTAAAATTAAAAACGATGAAAAAATATATAGTATTAGGATTATTAGCGGTTGGGATTGTTTCATGTACTGCAAAAAAAGCTGTAGTTGCGCCAGTTGCTACAACAGTTGCTGAAAACACATTGCCAACGATTCCTTTAACTGCAGAGTTAGCTGCTGGTAAAACTATTTATGAGGCGAAATGTAGTAAATGCCATGATATACCAAATAATAATAATTACTCTAAAGAAAGATGGAAGCCAATTATGGTAAGCATGCAGAAGAAAGCTAAAATTTCTGATGATGAAAGAGAGTTAGTATATAGCTATGTTACTATGAATCTTTAGTGTTTGATGAAAAATAAATTTTCTTTTCTCTTTCTTCTTTTTTCTTTTTTTTGCTTTAGTCAAGTGCCACATTGTGGTTTTGACTTTACGTCGTATTTAGTTGTAATTCCGCATGAAAATGGAAGTATGGCAATTATTAACGAATTGCAAATTACTATTGTAGATGAAAACGGAAAAGAAGTTATCAATACCGATAATAGTTTGAGTTGGGTTAATAAAGACCAAGCGCTTTTATTTGATAGAAATTATTTAATAAGTAAAGCCACTGAAAAAGTACGTTGGTTTTTTCCGTATGCTGCAGAAAGTTATTTTCTTTCAGTAACCAATACTTTTCCAGCAGATAATTATAGTGTAAAAATTGCAGATCCTAAAGGGATTTATAAAACTCAAATGATTGAATTACAAAATTTTAATATGTATATTTTATGTTCTAGTGAAAACGAAAAACAAGCTAAATCATTTGGGCCAAGAACCAATAGACCTATTGAAGTTGTGATGGAGAAGAATTAATTTGTTGTTCAATTAATTAAAGAGAACATAAACCAAATTTCCAATTAAAAGAATCTTAAAAATTAAGGATAAAGCACTGATTTTTAAATTGAATTTTGTTTGTGCTACAATAATTAAGATTACAAGCAACGGCAATATTAAACCAGAGAATAATCGTAGAGAATAAGTTTCTGAAAAATTATTAAAACGACAAGAGTTTATTTCATTAAAAAGCACTGATTTTTTTACACTAATTAAATCACTAGATTTTACTTTTTTTGCAAATTCTTTAGAAATTATAAATTGACTTTCGTTGGTTTTAAGCGTGTAAGTCAAATGTGAATTTCCGCCAGCATTATAATAATGTTGTCTATTGGTTTCAATAGAGTTTACCTTAGTTGTTATTTCTTTTCCAGGTAATGAAAAATCAATAATAAAAATAAAGGCTAATAGGAGAAATAAGATTGTTAGTGTTTTTTTTAGCATAAATTATTTCCACTTAATATTACAACCAATACTTGGTTTTTGTACTTCGTTTAAATGGCGATTATAAACAACGCTATCAATAGCATTACGTAAATCGCTACCACTAATGGATATTTCATTTCCAGGTCTAGAATCGTCCATTTGCCCGCGATAAACCAATTTATCTTGGCTGTCAAATAAATAGAAATCTGGTGTGCAGGCTGCATCATAAGCTTTAGCAACTTCTTGACTTTCATCGTATAAATACGGGAATTCTATTTTGTTATCTAATGCAAAATCTGCCATTTTATCTGGTGCATCTTGCGGGTAATTTATAATATCGTTACTTGAAATAGCTACAATTCCTATTCCTTGCACTCTGTAATCATTAGCGATCATTACAATTTCTTCAATCACATGAATTACAAACGGACAATGATTGCATATAAACATTACCAAAGTTCCTTTTTGTCCTTTACATTCTGCAAAATTAAAATTAGTATTAAAATTACTTGCTGGTAATAAGAAATCAGGCGCTTTTGTGCCTAATGGTAGCATATTTGAAGGTGTTTGTGCCATTTTAATTCAAAATTTAGAAAGTTAAGTTCGTCTTTTCAAATGATAAACGTTGTATAAGTTATACGTTTAGATTTTTATAATGTTACAAAATGTTTGAAATTTCTTATTTTTGAGTTAATTAAAGAGTTTAATTATGGAGAATAAAATTTCTTGGCAAGATTTTGAAAAAGTAGATATGCGAGTAGGAACTATTATTGCGGTTTATGATTTTCCAGAAGCTAGAAACCCTGCATATCAATTAACAATTGATTTTGGTGCTGAAATTGGAATTTTAAAAACATCGGCACAAATAACAAAGCGCTATTTAAAAGAAGATTTACTTGACAAGCAGATTGTTGCAGTTGTAAATTTTCCCAAAAAACAAATAGGAACTTTTATGAGTGAATGTTTGGTGTTAGGTTCTGTAGGAGTAGAGAATGATATTGTTTTGCTATCTCCTAATTTTAAAGTTGCTAACGGATTAAAAATTGGCTAATAAAAAAGCCCTACAAATTGAAGGGCTTATTCTATTTTATTTCAATGTTGATTAAATATCATCAAAACTAATGTCTGTAAAGCTACTTGATGCTGGAGCTTCTTCTTCAGTTACACTAGTAAACTCTTCTTTCTTAAAATCTTTTTGATGTCTTTCAGAAATTACTTCTTCGCCTTTATGGTCTACTACAAATGAAGTCATTTCGTCTAAAATTTCTTGGAAAGCTGCGAAATCTTCTTTGTATAAATAAATTTTATGTTTTTTAAAGTGATAAGAACCATCTTCTTCTGTAAACTTTTTACTTTCTGTAATAGTTATGTAATAATCATCTGCTTTAGTTGCTCTTACATCAAAAAAATAAGTTCTTCTTCCTGCTCTTAATACTTTAGAAAAAATATCCTCTTTTTCTAACATTTCATTTTCTCTCATAATCCTTCAGTCTAATATTGGTTTTTATAGATACCAAAAATCTAAAAAAAAAAGATATAAAACAATAATTTAAACAATTTCTTTTTCCGAAAGTTGTTTGTTGTATAATTCCTTATAATAACCTTCTTCTTCTAATAATTGATTGTGAGTACCTTGTTGGATAATTCTCCCTTCATCTAAGATTATTATTTTGTTTGCATTTTTAGCAGAAGATACTCTATGGCTAACAATTATAGTAGTTTTGTTTTTACAATAATCAGTTAAGCTATTTAAAATTGCTTCTTCAGTTTCAGTATCTACTGCACTTAAACAGTCGTCTAATAATAAAATAGGCGCATTTTTAATTAAAGCTCTAGCAATGGAAACACGCTGCTTTTGTCCGCCAGAAAGTGTAATTCCTCTTTCTCCAAGAATAGTGTCGTATTTGTTTTTAAAACCTTCAATGTTGCTATGTACTACTGCTTTTTTAGCGGCTTCAACTACTTCGGCATCCGTTGCATTTTCATTTCCAAATTTTATATTATTTTTAATACTGTCAGAAAACAAAAATGCATCTTGAGGAACTACACTAATATTATTTCTTAAATCGTTTAAATTAACATCTTTGATGAGTTTATTATCCATATAAATTGACCCAGAAGAAGTGTCGTACATTCTACTAACTAACGATATTATGGAAGACTTTCCAGAACCAGTGTTCCCTAATATAGCTAAAGTTTCTCCAGGATTTAATTGAAAAGAAATATTACTTAAAGCTGTAATGTTTGTATCTTCATAAGTGAATGAAACGTTTTTAAATTCTATTTTACCGGTTATTGTATGGTGTTCTGTTGAGGTGTTATAGATGGTTGGTTCAATAGTTAAAAATTCATTTAATCTTTTTTGTGATGCTTCTGCTTCTTGTACTAAAGAAGAAACCCAACCTAGCGAAGCAACTGGCCAAGTAAGCATATTAATATATAAAATAAACTGAGCTATTGTTCCAATACTGTCTATATCACCTTTTATATACATGTTACCACCTACATAAATAACAACCAAATTGCTTAGCCCAATTAAAAGAATCATTAAGGGTCCAAATAATGAATTTACTTTTGCTAAACGCATTGATTTATCTTTACTTTCTTGTGTTAAAGTAGTGAATTCTTTTTCTTTTTGTTGTTCAATTGCATATGCTTTTATTACTCTAATTCCGGAAAATATTTCTTGTGCAAAAGAAGAAAGATTTGATAAGTTTTTTTGAAATTCGCCACTTCTTTTGTGTATTTCAGAGCTAATTTTAAAAACACCATATGAAAGTA
>UPTG01001370.1_pt1 | contig 18024 bp, 13 predicted proteins | sample 2160121 | NCBI WGS metagenome assembly UPTG01 (sample SAMN06266255, study PRJEB28933) | marine metagenome | isolation source: Columbia River Estuary | place: USA:Columbia River Estuary, USA | collected 2014-07-27
TAATGGGAATTGACTGGATGCCAACTTTTGCTTCAATTACTGATTCTAAATTATCAAAAAACAAAATTGATGGTAAAGATATTTGGCCTTTATTGTCTGGTGAAACAAATAAATCACCACATAAAAAACTATATTTCTACTATAGAGTTAATGAATTACATTCTATAAGAATGAATGAATGGAAAATACATTTTACTAGAACCTACAGATCACTTAACGGAAAAAATGGGGGTGTAGATGGAATGCCTGTTAAATATGATATGAATCTACTTGAAAAAAATGAATTATATAATTTAAAGGATGATCCTGAAGAGAGAAATAATGTTTATGATAATTTTCCTGAGATTGCATTAGAGATGGAAAAGCTAGGTAGAAAAGCAAGAGAAGAATTAGGGGATAATTTAACTGGTGAAGTTGGGAAAGAAAACAGAGAAGCTGAAAAATAAAAACCCCAACATGAGAGCTCAAATCAAATGTTGAGGTTAATAAAGTGGGCGCTGAGGGATTCGAACCCCCGACCCCCTCGGTGTAAACGAGGTGCTCTAAACCAACTGAGCTAAGCGCCCTGAAAAATTTAAGTCGTAAATATAATCTATTTTTAGTCATCTTTCAGTAGACTTTTTTAATTTAGTTTCAATGAATAATAAAATTAAACTTCTTGATGGTAGTATGTCATTTCCTTTAGAAAAGAAAGGGTATAATTTACGTGATAAATTATGGACTGGAAAGGCATTAATTAATGATCCTGATCTAATTAAAAATATACATAAAGGTTATATAGAAGCTGGGGCTGATTACATTTCAACAGCAACTTATCAAATTAGTTTTAATAGACTAGAAGAAATGGAATATCATCCTGCTGAAATAAAAGAGATTTTTCAAAAATCAGTAGATTTAGTAAAAGAGGCAATCTTAGAATCAAAATCTAAAAAAGAAATTAAAATTGTTGGAAGTTTTGGGCCATACGCATCATTTGATCCAGAGGCATCTGAATATGTAGGTGAATATAATGTAAGTGATAATGCTATAATGAATTTTCATCTTAATAATATTCGTGTGATTGAAGAGACAGACTTAGATATTATACTTTATGAAACAATTCCATGCTTAAGAGAAATTGAAATTCTTTCAAAAATTTTATCTCATTCCAGTAAAGAAATATGGATTTCAGTAACATGTAATGAGAATATTGAGTTTAGAGACGGATCTTCTTTTGAGGAAGCTTGTAAAATAATATCAAATATTGAAAAAGTTACAACCATGGGAATAAATTGTTTTTCTCCACTGCTAGTTAAAAAAGCAATAAATAAATTAAAAAAATACTCAAACAAGAAGACCTTAGTATATCCAAATTCGGGCGAGATATATAATCCAAAGGATAAGTTTTGGAGTGGAAAAAATGATTATAATGACTTAATGATTAAAAATTGGCTAAGTTTATCTCCAGATATAATAGGTGGATGTTGTAGGGTTGGATTTGATAATATCAAAATTATGAGAAAAGAAATCGATAAAATTTAATCAATGAAAACTAATATAAAAGAAATATTTTTTGCTCTTTTTGCATTTACTATCTCCTACATGCTAGCTTACGTTACGCAAATTGAAATTGTTAAAAATGCTGTTTTATTAGCTTTTATTATTCAGTGGGTATTATTTATCCCTGCTTATATATTTCAAACAGAGAAGTTTTATGATTTAGCCGGAAGTATAACTTATATATCTGTTGTATCCTATTCGTTTTATAATAATTACAACTCTAATGATTTAAATTTCGGTAATATTATCCTCTCATTACTAATAATTGTTTGGGCTATTAGACTTGGAAGTTTTCTCTTTATTAGAATAAAAAAGGCTGGAGAAGACATACGTTTTAGAGAAATTAAAAAATCACCATCTAGATTTTTTATGACTTGGACCCTTCAAGGAATGTGGGTTTCTATTTGTTCAGCATGTGCTCTTTCTGGGATTGCTAACGGTATAGAAATTAATTCTTATTTCTATTTAGGATTATTAATTTTTACTTTAGGTTTTATAACGGAAATAATTGCTGATAATCAAAAAAGCAAATTTAGAAAAGACCCTAATAATAAAGATAAGTTTATAACCTCAGGGATATGGAAGTATTCAAGACATCCAAACTATTTAGGAGAAATAACTTTATGGTTAGGTATTTCAGTTATTTCTTTTTCATCTCTTCAAGGTTTAGAATTGCTTACTCTTGTATCACCAATATTTACATATCTTTTATTAGTATATGTTAGTGGAGTTAGAATACTTGAACATAACGGAAATAAAAAGTGGGGACATCTAGAAAGTTATAATGAGTATAAGAAAAACACTCCAAGACTTTTAGGATTTCTATAAAATAGTAATACTTCTATTTTTCTATAGCTAGCGGATTAATAAATATCAATACTAAAACCAGCTGAAACATAAAACATGTCATTATTTAAACCTCTTCCAATAGACAAGTCTAATTGCTTATCGTTATCTATTAAGTAAATAATTCCTGAGTCAAAATTTAAACTAGAATTATTTGAAGACTCATTACCAAAAAGCTCAAAGAAAACTCCAAAGGATCCAAGACTTCTCCCATATTCAATAGTATATATTAATTCTCCATTATAATTACTATACTTATTATACCCTAAATTATAACCTATTTGAGAATCATTTATTAAATCATGAGATATTAGTACTCTACTTAGCAAGCCGTATTCATTATTTGAAAAAACTTCAGGAGCAGTAGGAATTGATAAATGAGTTAAAAATCCTATTTTAGTTTTATCATTACTCTCACCCCAAATTTTAAATTTTGCTCCAACTTCAAAATCACTAAAAGAAGATTTTTTAAGAACTGTAATATTATCATTCATTAAATAATTACTGTTTAACCTGACTTCAATTCCATTTATTATTCCAATTCGAAATAAAGTAGTAATATTTGATTGAGAATCTTCTACTGATATTCCTGTCTCAATTTGAATATGACCCATGGGAAGAGCAAATGGTGATTCTGTTTGATTTGGTCTATCGGTTGAAATCTGAGAATAAAGATCAGAGAAGCATGTCGATAATATAAATAATGTAAATAATAATTTAATTTTCATTGAATATTTCTTTAGCTATATAATTACTTCCTGTTACTAAAATTAAATCATCTTTAGAAGCCTCTGTTTTTATTTTACTATATGCACTTCGAGGATCTTCGTCAAAGTTAATGATTTCACCCAAATTTGATTTTATTTCTTTAATACCCATAGATCTTTCAATTTTTAAAGTTGTAAAGTAAAAATTAGATTTTTTTGGAAGATGCCTTATGAAATTTTTAATTTCTTTTCCTTTAACAAAACTTAGTAAAATATAGATTTTATTATATGATATTTTAGATAGTTCTTTTGAAACACTTATAAATCCTGCCTCATTATGTGCAGAGTCAAATATTACTCTGGGATTATTGTTGACTAAAGACCACCTTCCAAACAAACTATTATTTAAAGTAATATTCTTTATACCTCTTTTAATTATTTCATTATTAAGGTTTTCTAAATTAAGTAGTTTACAGGTCTCAATACTCGTGTGTATATTTTTATTTAAATAATCTATTTCAGAGTATACAATATCTTGATAAATATCAGGGACAAATATTATTTTTGATGACATCTCTTTAGCTTTATTAATAAAAACTTGATCTGTCTTTTCGTTTCTTTCCCCAACAATAAGTTTAGAATTTTCTTTAATGATACCTGCTTTTTCTGAAGCAATTTTTTCTAGTGAATCACCCAAAATTTCATTATGATCAAACGAAATATTTGTAATAACTGAAACTAAAGGATTAATAATATTTGTAGCATCAAGCCTTCCTCCTAAACCTACCTCAATAATAGCATAGTCAACTTTATTTTCAACAAAGTAACTTAAACATAATCCAAATGAAAGTTCAAAAAAACTTAGCCCTAAGTCCTCTATAAGAATCTTATTTTCTTTTATAAAAGAAGTTATGTATGACTTTTGAATTTTATTATCATTAATTCTTATTCTTTCTCTAAAATCAAAAAAATGTGGAGAAGTAAATGTTCCAACCTTATAGTTTGATTCTTTTAAAATGGATGATATAAAAGAGCATGTACTTCCCTTACCATTAGTTCCACCTACATGAATAAATTTTAATTCATTTTTAGATAAGCTTAGCTCTTTGATAAACTTATTTATCTTAGAAAGTCCTGGATTATATGCATCAGATCCATTATTCTGATAAAATGGTAATCTATTTAATATCCAGTTCTCAGTATTTTTATACTCCAATATTTTAGATTAAAATATATGCTTCGATAAGCACAAAGGTTAAAAATCCTGAAGCAAACCCAAGGAATGCTAACCAACCTATGTTTTTTAGATACCAAAAAAATTCGATTTTTTCCATCCCCATTGCTACAACACCTGCTGCTGATCCAATAACTAAAACACTACCTCCAGTACCAGCTGAATATGCTATTAAGTGCCATAGAGAGTCATCTAAAGGCTGAGAAAACATCCCAATAGAAGCTGCTACCAATGGAACATTATCAATAACGGCAGATCCTAAACCTAGTAATCCCGCAACAATTCTTATGTCTGGAATAGCTGTTTCAAGATACTGTGCAAATTCAAACAAATATCCTATAGATTCTAAAGCAGCTACAGCCATCAATATTCCCAAAAAGAAAAGAATACTAGGTAATTCAATTTTAGTAAGTGCAGAATGAACTGGGCTTTGACTATGCATTATATTTTCGTCATTTGGAGTGCTAATATTAAATTTTGTACCACTAAATAACTCTGCAAAAGTTGCCACTACAGCTAAAGATAACATCATTCCAACATAAGGAGGAAGACCAGTTAAAACTTTAAAAACTGGAACAAAAATTATCCCACCTAAACCTAACCAAAGCATAGTAGTTCCAATTCTAGTTATATTGCTTTCATCATTTTCAACACTACCAAGATTCCCTTTAAAAGGTTTTAAAAAAGATGCTATGTAAACAGGTACTACCATACATACAATAGAAGGGATAAAAACATAATAAAATAACATTGGAACTGTTACTTTATCTGCAATCCATAGCATAGTAGTGGTCACGTCACCTATAGGGGACCATGCTCCACCAGCATTTGCTGCTATTACTATTATACCTGCAAACCACAATCTTAAATTTTTGTCTTTTATTATTTTTTGAAGTATGGTTATTAATACTATAGTAGCTGTTAAATTATCAATTATAGCAGATAGAATAAATGCTAAAATTGAAAAAATCCATAAGAGTCTTTTCTTTGATTTCGTTCTTACTAATGATTTAATTTTTTCAAATCCATTATAGTAGTCAATTATTTCAACTATCGTCATAGCACCCAATAGAAATATTAGGATTTCTGAGGTGTGTGATAGGTGATATGCCATGATTTTTTTTACTTTGACTGGAATTAATTCCCGCAGTGCTGTATCAACCTCAAAGACAGGTATATTAAAAACCGCAATAATACCCCATAGAAAAGCCATCATTGCTAAAGCTGGAATCAGCTTGTCAATTTTAAGACTATGCTCCAGAGTAATTAGTAAGTAACCTACTATAAATATTCCTAATAATATTGTTTCCATTTATTTCAAATTTATTTATTTAAAAAAAGCATTTCTATAATTACAATGCATTTTCTATCATGATTTTTGGTAAACATCTAATTTATTAAAAAAAATTAGATTTTAGGAATTAAAATGTTTCCTGAACAATGATCTTTATTTGCTCCTGTTACAGAAGAATAGCAATTATTAATATTCTGATCTCTAAGAATTCCAAGAAAACCAAAGATCAATGCTTCTTTATACTCAATAATAGTTGAATCGGGAATATCTATTTTACAATCTGTTAGGTCTTTTATCCTTTGGATTAAATAATCATTATATGCTCCCCCTCCAGTAATTAAAACTTTACCATTAGTCTCAATATTATCTGAAATTTGCTCGGCAAAATGATTAGAAAATGTATGTAGTAAATCCGTAACAGATAATCCTGAATATTCGTTAAGAATGGGAAAAATAATATCATTAACCCATTCTACTCCTAGAGATTTTGGTGATTTAAATTTATAATATTCGAGTGATTGAAGATGGTTAAATAAATCCAGATCAAGTTTTCCTGAAGCAGCAGTTTTTCCTTTATCATCATATTTCTTTTCAATTAAATTACACAAATGATTAAAAATAATATTAACAGGACAAATGTCATATGCAATTATATTGTTGGTAGACATCTTTGTTATATTGGCAAACCCTCCAAGATTAATTAATGTTTTATAATCTAAAAATAGATATTTTTCACCCACAGGAACAAGAGGTGCACCTTGGCCTCCAAATTGAACATCTTGAGTTCTAAAGTCACAAATAACTTTTAAACCAAGGTAATTTGAAAGTTCAGGTAAATTACCTAATTGATAAGTTAAAGAATTTGACGGATCATGAAAAGCTGTATGACCATGAGAACTAACAAAATCTATTTTACTGATTTTATATTCATTTATAAATTGAAGAATATACTCAGAAAGAAGTCTAGTGTAATTTTGATCTATTTGTTTTACTGATTCAATATTATTTTTTAATATTCTATTAAGAATAGCTTGCCATTCATTATCATATTCATAAGTCTTTGAGTTTATAATTTTAAACTTCCAAGATTCTTCATAAAAAAAGTTCGCATAAACTAAATCAACACCATCAATTGATGTTCCTGACATTACCCCTATGACAAAGTAATTTTTCATTTTAACTAAAGAAATTCCAAACTAAACCTAATCTTATAGACATGTCCCTATATGGACTAAAAGGGTCAGAATAATAATCATATCCAGTAAATGAGCTATTTAAATGCTCCACTTTTATAAATACTCTAGTCTGTTGAATTTTAGCATTAAAAAAGAAATCAAATCTAGGAAAATCTCCAATTTCACGATAGTTTTGAGTAACAAATTCTGAAATTAATGGATTATAGTGATCTGCAAAATATTTAGTAAAATAATTAAATGTTAGTCCAGTTTGAATAAATAATGAATTATTAAAAATATTAGCAGAATACATAAGTGTATTTCTAGTTATCCATTCAGGTACATTTAATGTAGATAGATTTCCAGCAGATACTTCTTGTTCTTTTTGTTGATACTTTGCAGTATTTACAAGACTAAATTTACCAATATCAATTTTACTGAAAAGTTTAAAACTGTAATATTTTATTTGATTATTTGCTTGATTCACAACAGCTAATCTTTTCAAATCTGTCTCACCAGTTAATGCATTAGTAGCTTCTCTAAAAAAGGTATAATTATCTATAATGTTATAGTCACCAGTTAAAACAAGAAGTTCTTTATAAGATAACTTTAAGTTTATATTAGAGATTTTTTCATCATTTAATTCATTATTAAACCAATTATAATTTTTATACGCACTTCTAAATAATTTAAAATTAAAATTTGGAGACCTTTCAATCAAAGATGAATTTACTTCAAAAGTAATATTCTTGATAGGCGTTCCTTTGATTTTAAGAGATAAATAATCAGATTTTAAATCATCTTTAGAAGACTTATTAAACTTAAATTCAAAATTTAATTTATTAAATTTTTTAAACCAGTTTATTGAAAAATTAGTTTGATCTAATTCAAGTCCATATATTATTTCACCAGGATTTAATTCGTCATAAACTTTATAATTATTTTTCCAATTAGTTAGGGCATATGATAAATTTAATGTTCCTAATTTATTTAATTCAGATGAAACAATAATTTTATTTTCCTGCTCAATAAATCTAGATTGATCTGATACAGTTTGTTCTTCATCATAAACTTCACCAAATAAAGTATTATTCGATTCATCATTATATTCGATTTTTTTGTACTCATGAGTAAATTGATAGTTTACGGCTAAAGTATTGAGGTTTTCTTTTTTATTTCTAAACAAAACTCTTTGAAAATCTGAGAAAAATCTTTTTGAATATAAAGATCCTCTTGAAAAAACTGCTGGCCCTAGTCTTGATCTATCAAGATACCCATCATACTCTATCATTTTGAATGATCCATCCTCTTCAATAATTTGATTTCCAAATTGATCTAATACAAAATAGTTTGTTGCTTGCTCAAAAAAATAAATGCTATCAGCATCAATTCCTGCATTTTCCTTATTAAAAATATTTTGTGAAACAAAATGAAATCTCCAATATGAGATTTGATTTTCAGAATTGAAATTCGAAGAAAATCTAAATTGATTACCTCTAGATCTTGTATTAATATATTTTCCTAGAGATTTATAGCCCTTATGAGCAATTGTAAAATTATATTGTCGTGATAAATTAATAGAAACTAACATATCCAAAATTTGCCCCTGTTCAAAAGTTGACTTAGCAAAAATTTCTGTAAAAGGAGTTGGGACATTATAATACCCTATATCTTCTTTTTCAAAGTAATGAAAGTGTTTACCTCTAGCACCAATATCTGGTTTACTAAAATCCTTAAAATCATAAGATAACTTATTAAAGGTGTGACCCGAATTAGCAAAAGAAATTAAATCAAATGAATCCTCTCTAAGGAAGTTAAATTTGTAATCTTTATAAATATTTAGAGATGTGTCTACAGTTTCAACCCTATCATTTAAAAAGTAAATTTTATAATAATCTGTTGTTAATGTATCCTTAGTATTTTCTGATTCTTTTTCTAATTTTTCTTGCTCTAGTTGAGCCTTTAGTTTAAGATCTATCTCACTACTTTGACTTAATAAAATAAAATGACCGAAAAAAAAGATAAAAACTAGAAATTGTTTAAGCATCAATTTTGTATTTTCACACTAAGGTAAGATTTCTTTACAAGATTTATTTTACAATTAATGTTAAAGAATAGTTTTTCAAAATCTGAATTTGAAGCTGGTATTGATGAAGCAGGAAGAGGTTCTATTGCTGGTCCTGTGACAGCATCCGCAGTTATTCTCCCTAAAGACTTTAACTCTAAATATCTTAATGATTCAAAGAAATTATCAGAAAAGAAAAGACTTGAGTTAAAAACAATAATTGAAAATGAATCTATAGACTATGCAGTTTTTTTTGTTGACTCAAAAGTAATAGATAAAATAAATATTCTAAACTCCACATTTAAGGCTATGCATGGTGCTATAAATAATTTGAAAATTCAACCTAACTTTATTTCAGTAGATGGAAACAAATTTATTCAATACAACCATATTCCTCATGAATGTATTATAAAAGGAGATGGAAAATATCAAAATGTTGCTGCAGCTTCAATACTAGCTAAGACTTACAGAGATATTTATATGAAAAAAATTCACTTTAAGTTTCCTGAATATGGATGGGATAAAAATAAAGGATATGGAACAAAATTTCACATGGACATGATAAAAGAGTATGGTGAAACAAAATTTCACCGCAAAACATTTAAGCTTAAAAAATTACAACTTACAATAGAATATAAGTAATGAAAAAAGTAACACTCATTTTTATAACTTCAGTATTATTTTTTTCTTGTTCAGATATAAATAATAACGATATTTCCCCTTTCAATTTTCTTCCTCCTGAGTCTGAGGTGATTTTAAATATTAATAACTTAAATAATACTAAAGAAATTTTATCTAAAAATAAAAACCTAAGTAATATTTCATCTTCAAAAAACAAAATACTAAATCAACTTAATTCATTATCTAAAAAAAAATCAAATAACTCAGGGCTATTGTCTTTGACACCTTTTGGTAAAAATCAAATTGCTTATACATATATCAGAGAAACAAATACTCAAGATTCAATATCTAAAAGTGATATTGAAAAAGGGGAGTATCAAAAAAATAAAATTTTTATTGACACCACTTTATTAAAAGATGTTTACAAAACTATTTTAGGAAACTATATAATTAGTTCTAATGAAGATATAATTCTTGAAAATATTATTAGAGATTATAATAAAGCTAATCAAAAAATAGATTCTGATTTTTATAAGTTAGTAAAAGCTGCTGACAAAAATGACCCCTTTAATGTTTTTACAATGACTAAAAAATTAAACTTTTTAGATAATATTGTAAGCAATCTGTCCTTTTTTCCTGACAGTCATAATTCATGGGTTAGTTATGATTTTAAATACTCTCTTGATGAAGTAAACATGACAGGTGCTTCCAGAATTAATGATTCTATAAATAGTAAAATATCGATTTTAAAAAATATTTCTCCATCAGAAATTTTAACAGACAGATTTATTCCAAATTCTTTTTCATCATTTTTTTCATTTACAATTGATGATTCAGAGAGATTTATTTTCAACTTTAAAAATTATTTAAAAGGAAATGATATATCAACTGAAAATATAAATTTTGATTCCTTAAATCTAATTAATGAAATAAACTTTATAGAGGATCAAGAAAAGTTTATAATTCTTGGAATTACTAATATTGATAACTTAGAAAGTTATTTTGAATTAAGTGAATTTAATAACCTCAACAACATTAAGAAAATTAACATTGATAAAGGCTTAGAGATTCTTATTAATAGCTTTGATCAAGAAATTTTAACAAACTACGCTACATTAATAGATAATTCACTAGTTATAACTGAATCAGTATCTCAAATAAAAAAAATTATTAATTCAGAAAGAATTAATGATAATCTTAATTCTAACTCCAAATATTTAAATTTTAAAAATCAAAAATCAAAAAAATATTCATTTTTATGGGTGAATAATACTAATTCATTAGAATCGATTCAAAAGAATTCCAATTTAATAGAATCAGAAGTTTATCCATTTATTAGTTTTAGTGGAGTAATTAATCAAAATATAGCACTTTTAGATTTTTACTTTTCAAAAGCAAAAGAAACCAAAGAAAGTAAAGATGTTTATACTGAGTTTTTTCTAACATTTGACAATGAAATAATTACAGATCCAATTTGGATAAAAAATCACACAAATAATCAATATGATTTTATATTTCAGGATAGTGAAAACTATTTATACTATTATTCAAATAAAGGAAATCTATATTGGAAGAAAAAAATTGATGAAAAAATAATTGGTGATATTAAACAAATTGATACTTACAAAAATGGAAGACTTCAAATAAGTTTTAGAACTGAAAATAAGTTTTATGTTCTAGATAGAAATGGGAAAGAGGTAGAAAAGTTGAGTTTTAAAATTGATTCAGGCGAAATTAACAATCCTGTCTCAATTTTTGATTATGAAAAAAATAGAAATTACAGGTTCTTGTTTGCTAATGATAATACTATTAAGATGTTTGATTCAAATGGGAAAAGAGTTAGCGGTTTTAAACCAGATCTTTTTGACTCACGTATAATAAATAGTCCTACTCACATAAGAATAGATGGAAAAGACTTTATAATAGTCCAACTAGAAAATAATGATTTAAAAATTTTAGACCGAAGAGGTAGAGACAGAATAAAAATTGATGAAAAAATACAATTTAGTGAAAACTCTATCTTTTCTTATCTAAAAACTTTTACTACAACAGACAATCTGGGTAACTTAATTCAAATTAATATGGATGGAGAGTTATTGAAGAAAAATCTGAATTTGTCTATCGATAATTTGATTGATATAAAAAATGATAACCTAGTATATATAAGTGAGAATAATTTATCTATAAAAGGTATAAATGTTAAGCTTCCATTTGGAAGATATTCAAAACCTAAAATATTTAATGAATCTGGGAATATGTTAATTGGAATTACTAATCTAGATGAAAGTAATATCTATCTATATCAAGATAATGGAGAGTTATTAGATGGGTTTCCTGTAAAAGGAAATTCGATAATTGATGTAAAAAATTCTGATAAGGATGATGAAATTGAAATTCTTACAAGGCTTGATAAGTATTCGATCGTGTCATATGAAATAAATTAATTTTCATAAACTAATTCAGCTTCAAAAGATTGAGCAAAATTTTTATATAACACTTCTTTAATCTCATTAATTTTAATAATATTATTTTTTAATTCAGAAACTGAAGTAACACCTTTATCTTTTATTCCACATGGAATAATATTCTTAAAATAATTTAGTTCAGGGTTTATATTAAAACAAAATCCATGCATAGTAACCCATCTACTTGCTCTTATTCCAAATGCACAGATTTTTTTAGATAGTCCGTTATGATCATTAACCCAAACCCCAGTTTCTCCCTTAATAGTAAAACCATTAAGTTCATATGATTTAAGTGTGTTAATAATAACTTCTTCTAGTTTTCTTAAATATAAATTAATATCAGTAAAAAAGTTATCAAGATCAATGATTGGATAGCCCATGATTTGTCCCGGACCATGATATGTTATATCTCCCCCTCTATTTATTTTATAAAAATCAATATCTCTTTTTTTTAACTCATCGTGATTCAATAATAAATTAGAAATATCACCACTTTTTCCAATTGTATAGACCGGACTATGTTCAGTAACAATTAAAAAATTTTTGGTTTCGATTTTATTTAGACTTGATCTATTTTGAATTTTAAGATCTATGATTTTTTTAAAAATATCTTCTTGATACTCCCAAGCATCTGAAAATGAAGAAACTCCAATATCTCTTACTATAATTTTTTTATTTTTCATTTATCATTCAAATATAGAAATTTGTGCTTCAATGATTGTTTTTTAAAACTTATCTTTGCTTAAACAATTATACGTGACAGAACAAGAAAAAATTCGTAGAGAAAAACTTGAAGAGTTAAAAAAACTTGGAATAAATCCTTATCCCGCAGAATTATTTCCAGTAAATAATTTCTCATCAAAATTGATTGAAGATTTTGATGAAAATCAAGAAGTTATTATTGCAGGAAGAATAATGTCAAGAAGAATTCAAGGAAACGCTTCTTTTGCTGAAATTCAAGATAGTAAAGGTCGAATTCAAATTTACTTTAATAGAGATGAAATATGCAGAAGTGAAGATAAAACTAAGTACAATATTGTTTATAAAAAACTACTAGATATTGGAGATATTATTGGGATTAAGGGTAGCATGTTTAAAACAAAAGTTGGAGAGGTTACAGTCCTTGTAAAAGACTTTACGCTACTGAATAAGTCTTTAAGACCTCTACCTTTGCCAAAGGTTGATTCAGATGGAAATGAATATGATAGTTTTACAGATTTAGAACAAAGATATAGACAAAGGTATGTAGACTTAATTGTCAATTCTCATGTAAAAGATACTTTTATAAAGAGAACAAAAATCATTAATACTATAAGAGGTTTTTTAAATGATAGATCATATCTTGAAGTTGAAACTCCAATATTACAGCCTATTCCAGGAGGTGCTTCTGCTAGACCTTTTGTGACTCATCATAATGCATTAGATATTCCCTTGTATTTAAGAATTTCTGATGAATTATTTCTTAAAAAATTAATTGTTGGTGGTTTTGAAGCAGTATATGAATTTTCAAGAGATTTCCGTAATGAAGGGATGGATAAGAATCATAATCCGGAGTTTACTATTCTTGAGTTATATGTTGCTTACAAGGACTATTTCTGGATGATGGAGTTAACTGAATCATTAATTGAAAAAGTATGTCTTGATATTCATAATAAAACAGAAATTGAATTTGATTCTAAGTTGATAAATTTTAAAGCTCCATATGAAAGGATTTCTATGATTGATGCAATAAAAAAATTTACTAACTATGATATTTCAAACATGAATGAATCTGAATTAAGATTAATATGTAAAGAGATGTCGATTGAGATTGATGATAGTATGGGAGAGGGAAAAATTATAGATACAATTTTTGGAAATAAGTGTGAAAAAAACTTTATAAATCCAACATTTATAACTGACTACCCAAAGTCTATGAGTCCATTAACTAAAGAACATAGATCAAATCCTAAACTAACAGAAAGATTTGAGCTAATAGTAAATGGAATGGAAATTGCTAATGCTTATTCTGAACTTAACGATCCCATTGATCAACTAAATAGATTTGAGAATCAATTAGAGTTAAGTAAAAAAGGTGATGATGAAGCAATGTTTATTGATATGGATTTTATTAAATCACTAGAATATGGTATGCCTCCTACATCAGGAATTGGAATTGGAATTGATAGGTTAATCATGCTAATGACTAACAAAACTTCAATTCAAGAGGTATTATTTTTTCCACAAATGAAACCTATCAAAGAAGCACCTCAAATATCAGATGATGCAAAATTAATTCTTGATAAACTTTTAAAAAAAGGTGAGTGTGAACTTGATGTCTTTAAATCTGAGTTTGATTTATCAAATAAAAAGTGGGATAAGTATACAAAGGAGTTAAAGGGTAAAGATTTAATTGTTATTTATAAAAATGGAGATAATTTACTTATCAAACCTAGTTAGATTAAACCTCTCTATTAAACTTATTAGCTTATCTGCATATTTTGGATCTGTAGCATACCCTGCTGCCTTTAATCCTGTTGCCCAACCTTTATAGTCTTTTCTTTTAAGTTTAAATAACTTACTATATCTATCTCTGTTGACTAAAAATAATGAGTGATCACGATAAGATCTCAATGGATTTTTATATGATCTAAAACATTCCCCTTTTTCATCATCATCGTGTGTTATAGTCTTTCCTTTCCAATCTTTGTGACACTTTATACCAAAATGATTATTTGCATTCTTAGCTAAAGTTCCTTCTCCATAGCCTGATTCTAAAATTCCTTGAGCTAATGTTATACTAGCAGGTATTTTAAAAAACCTCATATTTTTTGTAGCTGAAGGGGCGTATTTGTTAACATAGAGATTTATTTTTTCCTCAACTGTATTTTTAACATTAGAAATTGTTTTAAAAGAAGAGCAAGACGAGGTAAAGATGATTATTATTAGAAGGATTTTTTTCATAACTTTAATAAGAATGAAAATTATGAAAAATTTTTCCTCATTAAAAATAATATTATTCACATTCGTCTTTACAATTCAATCTTGTGGACTTTATGTACAATATGATTATGATTCTGAAGTTAATTTTAGTAATTACAGTTCTTATTCTTTTTATCAACCCGATATTGATGAAGTTGAAATATCAGATCTAGATAAAAAAAGAATATTAAAGTTTTTAGATATTGGACTAAAAGCTAAAGGTCTTGAAAGATCAAGTTCTCCAGATTTACTTGTTACATTTGAAACTCAATCAAAAGAAAGAGTTTACGTTAACAACTATATGCCCTATGGATGGTATCCATTTTCATATCAATATCCATATTCTTCGGGATACTCAAGAGTGCAAGGAACTCTATATGTTAGTTTAATAGATAGTAAAAATCAACAGCTAGTATGGCAAGGTAAAGGTCAAGGAGTATTAAATGAATACTCAAATGACAGGGATAAAATGATTAATAATTTTGTTTCTAAAATACTTGAAAAGTATCCACCTAAATCTGACTAATTATTTTTTCTGCCTCAGATATAACTGAATCTATTCCATCCACATTAGTACCTCCTCCAGTTGCATAAAAAGATTGACCTCCACCACTTCCATTAATTAATGGAGATAATTCTTTAATAACATTAGATGCATCTAATTCTTTTTCTGATATTATATTTTTAGATAAAAAACAAGACATAAATACTTTATCAGTGGATTTAGACAGAAGTATCATAAATAAATTATCAATTTGGTCAGATATTGTAAAACACAATTCCTTAATTGATTTTGGATCTAGATCAATTTCACCAACAAAAAAATTAACATTATTTATCTTACGAATATTTTTAGTTATATCCTTTTTGATTGACTGAATTTTAATTTTATTTTGTAATTCAATCTCTTTTTTTTGAAGTTTATTTAGATTATCACTATTAGCCTTTTCCTTAATTTCTTTTTGCTTAAGATTTTCAGAGATTATCTGTTCCTTATTAGAAGTAGCAACAATTCTTCGAATTCCAAATGCTTGTGAACCTTCAGAAATTATTTTAAAAGCAGAAATAAGACTTGTATTTTTAACATGAGTACCACCGCATAATTCATATGAATCATTAAATTTTATCGTTCTTACTTTATCTTCATACTTTTCTGTAAATAATCCTATAGCCCCATTTTTAATTGCTGTATCATAGTCTTCTTCTCTATTCTCCATAATATCTATAGACTCGGTAATTTTTTCATTTACAAAGTCATTTATACTACTTAATTCTGAGTCAGTGATCTTATTTTGATGGGAAAAGTCAAACCTAAACATTTTATCGGAAATCATTGAACCTCTTTGCTCTACATGATTGCCTAAAATATTTCTTAATGCTAGATTTAATAAGTGAGTAGAAGTATGATTTGATTCAATATAAGACCTTCTGTTTTTATCAATTTTAAATTTCACTGAAGAGTTTAAATCATTTGGAAGAGTATCTGTTAAATGTATTATTTCCCCTCCTTCTTTAAATGTGTTTTTGACTTGAATTATATTATCCCCAATTATGATTTGTCCTGAATCACCAATTTGTCCACCACCTTCAGGATAAAAAGTTGTCTTATCTGAAACAATATGAAAGTTAATTTTATTTTGATCTGTTTTAGATTCTCTATACTTAAAGATTTTTCCTTCAATTTCATCCATATCATATCCCATAAATTTACTGGATGATAATTTCTCATTTACAATAATCCAATCTGATACTTCATCATTTTTAACTGACTTAGATCTGTTTTTTTGAATTTTCATGTTTTCATTAAAACCATCTAAGTCAACCTTAAAATTATTCTCACCTGCTATTAATGATGTTAAATCAATTGGAAATCCGAAGGTGTCATAAAGTTTAAAAGCAGTATCCCCTTTAATTATTTTATCAATTGGATTTGAGTTAATTAATTCATTAATTAAACTTAAGCCTTGATTTAAAGTTTTTAAAAATCCTCTTTCTTCATCTTTAATTATAGATTCAATATATTCTTGCTGAACTTTAAGACTTGGATATATATCATCATATTTTTCTGTCACTTTATTAACTAGCTTAAACATGAATGGCTCATGAATATCAAGATTAGTGTATCCATACCTAATTGCCCTACGAAGTATTCTACGAATAACATAACCTGAACCTGTATTGCTTGGAATTTGTCCATCTAAAATTGTAAAAATTATTGCTCTTAAATGATCAGAAATAACTCTAACTCCAATATCAACATTTTCATCACCCTCCAAGTATTTCTTTCCCGAAATATTCTCAATTTCTTTTATTATATCAGTAAAAAAGTCTGTTTCATAAGTTGAATTTTTTCCTTGAAGAGCCATACAAAGTCTCTCAAGACCCATTCCAGTATCTACATATTGTTTATCTAATTTTTTAAGAGATCCATCTTTTTGTCTGTCAAACTGTATAAATACTAGATTCCATATTTCAACAACATGTGGGTGATCTTTATTTACAAGATCAGCTCCATTGATTTTTTTCTTATCTATATCTGATCTTAAGTCAACATGAATCTCTGAACAAGGGCCACATGGACCAGTATCTCCCATCTCCCAAAAGTTATCTTTTTTGTTTCCATTTATAATTTTATCCTCAGAAAAATATTTTTTCCACTCATCAAATGACTCTTTATCAAATCCTGTATTATCATCTTTTGAACCTTCAAATACTGAAACATATAAATCTTCTTTATTCAAGCCATATATTTTAGTTATAAGTTCAAATGACCATTCAATAATTTCTTTTTTAAAATAATCTCCAAAACTCCAATTACCAAGCATTTCAAAAAATGTATGATGATATGTATCAACACCAACTTCTTCAAGATCATTATGTTTTCCAGAAACTCTTAGACATTTTTGGGAATTTGCAACTCTAGGAAATTTTGAATTTTGCTCTCCGGTAAAAATATTTCTGAACTGATTCATCCCTGCATTTGTAAACATCAGGTTTTTATCTGTCTTATTAATAACAGATGCTGAGGGGATTATCTCATGTCCTTTGTCTTTGAAGTATTGAAAAAATTTTTCTCTAACAACGGATGAATTCATTTTTTTTATATTTGTAATGGTT
>UPTG01001376.1_pt1 | contig 18001 bp, 12 predicted proteins | sample 2160121 | NCBI WGS metagenome assembly UPTG01 (sample SAMN06266255, study PRJEB28933) | marine metagenome | isolation source: Columbia River Estuary | place: USA:Columbia River Estuary, USA | collected 2014-07-27
GGGCAAGTTGGTCTCCCGGTTGGGCGAGTTGGTCTCCCGGTTGGGCGAGTTTGTCTCCCGGTTGAGCGGGTTGATCTGGTCGGGCCCGGGGGGTTCAGCCGACGTCGACCGAACCGGGGGCGGCGTGTGCGGGCCCGGTAGGAGGTCATCCTTCTCACGAAACGTCGCTTTCGATGTACATGTAAATGTTGGTATACGGTTCGATCGGTAGTCTACACACTGAATCGTCGCGCGGTACGTCCACGGGTGCGCTGTCGGAACACAATCGCGCGGCGCCGCCGATGAGTAATCGGTTTTTTGGCATCCGCGGTCACTTCGTTCCTGCGCTCACCCGCGTGTGTCGTGTCGTGATATGAAACGTCACAACCCGTCCGTCCGCGGATACGATCACTCCACTTCCGGTTGCTCGTGATTTCATCATCCGTCCACTCGACCCCTGTTCCGACACCACTTCGATTCGAACAATGGCGGGGTACACATTTTCCACTGCTTCAGCGAGGGGCAGGGCGGGGGCGTTTTGAGTTTCTGCCCATGAATAGGAATTCAATAGTAAGCAAAAAAGTAGAATGTTTCGGTATGTATTGAGCATAATGGAATAAAGTATAGGCGTAACGGAGTAGTTCTTTGGTTTGACTACGAACTCGACATCATTCAATTGATGTCTATCCTCTGGTAAAGGCTCAAGCAAGAAAACAAAAGGAAAAGATACATGAAAGACAGTTCAAGTGCCTCACCAATTCTTTCCGACAGGCAACGGAAGTTTCTAGGGTTCGTGGCTTGTTTTGCCGGTGCATTACTACTAGGTTGTTTATTGGCCTCAGTTATTTTAATACTGAATCGTGCCTTTGACTTGTTTGGCGGGGTCATTTGGTCATTGGCAATTTCGGGTATGCTCGCCATTTTGCTTCGTCCGATTGTGACTTTTTTAGAGGAGAAGATGAAATTGGGTCGTTTCTTCTCCATACTATTACTTTACATACTAGTGATAACATCGGCTGGTTCTGCGACTTGGTTACTGGGTGGGAAAATAATTTTTCAAACCAAAGAGTTTTTGGGAACCGCAGCAGATTGGCCTGATCAACTCGAGGAAAAAGCGAAGGACTCACTTCCACCTGAAACTTGGGAGTCGATTTCCGGGCAGGTGGAATCTTTTAAAGAATACTGGAAAGGAATTGTAGGAGTGGAGACTAACAGTATTCTAGTTTTACCCGCTCCGAAGCAGGAGATTTATGATACCCTTGGAACTGATCAAAGGGAAACTTTTCGATTACTTGATTCGGAGGAAAAGCATGTCTTTTTTGCAATCGAAGAAAAAATCGAGCAAATCGAATACTTGGATCGCAAGGCAAGCGAGATTCACAACCGGGCAATGGAAGCTATGGAAAAACAGGGTGGTGAATTAGCTGAAAAATCGGCCGCTGTTATTCAGTCAGCGTGGAGTGGATTGCTCGGATTCTTTGCCCAAATGACATACCTTGCCGTTATTCCCATCTATCTTTTTTATTTTCTTAGTTCCAATCTTAATGTAATTGATGAATTGGACCGGGAAATAAGCTTTCTTTCTGATTCAGTAAGAGAGGATGTGCTTTTCTTAATCCGGGAATTTGTAAGTATTCTGGTTTCCTTCTTTCGTGGTCAACTTATGATTGGACTGCTTATGGGGGTCGGATATGCAATCGGGTTTAGCATTAGCGGATTAAAATTTGGAATTACTCTAGGACTACTCTTTGGTTTGTTAAATATAGTACCCTACCTTGGATCGATTGTAGGAATTTTCACAGCACTTTTGGTCGCATATTTGCAACCAGGGGGAATTGCAGAGACCGGCGAATGGAATGTTTTGATTGGGTGTGGTATATCTTTTGTGATCGTCCAGGTAATCGAGAGCTATTACCTGACACCCAAAATAATGGGCCAGCAAACTGGTCTTCATCCGGTCGTGGTTATGGTCTCAATCTTTTTCTGGGGTACTGCCTTGGGAGGTATTCTTGGCATGATTTTCGGTATCCCACTGACCGCATTTATTATTGTTGCTTGGCGGTTATTGTGCAGAAAAGATGTTAATCGTTCTTTTTGTTAAGGTTTACCTGAGAGACGAACCGGTTAGATCGCTTCACATGATTCTTCATATTATTGATACACCCGTTTGACATGCCATTTGACAAATTCGTTTAAACTTTCATTAGATTGCTATCATATGCTAAAATTCTTCAAGTTCAGTAGGGAAAAGTTTCCAGAAGGTAGGAAAATATGGGCCACTTACACCGCAAACTAGATTAGTTTGAGTTCTGTTATTTAAATTACTTAACTAGAAGTTATAAAAGGTCTGAAGTGTGTGGTTTTCTGATTGGCAAAAAAGCGGTAAAACTTTCTGATAGTAATCAATTATAACACTATGAAAACCATCAACATCTTTTTTCTAGCCTTCGTCATTCTATACTTCGTTTTAGGGGCCAGGGAAAAAACTCAATCTCTTTTTAATGGAAAAGATTTAACTGGCTGGACGATGGATATTCCGGCCTGTGATAAAAAACCGGATTTGCCAAAACCATTTATTGTTCGGGATGGTATGCTGGTGAGTCTAGGGAAGCCATTTGGGCATTTGCTGACCGAAAAGGAGTTTGAGAATTATCAGTTGATTGCGGAGTATCGTTTTGCCGGTAAACCCGGAAACTGTGGCGTTTTGGTCCATGCATCAAAACTGCGAAATCTGTACAAAATGTATCCCCAATCAATTGAGGTACAGATGAACCATACTCATGCGGGAGATTTTTGGTGTATCGTGGAAAATATTGAAGTTCCCAATATGATAACAAGGAGAGGGGCCAAGGAGAAATGGGGAATCACTGAGGGGAAAGCACGACGAATTCTTAATTTGACTGACGGATCCGAAAAACCGGTTGGGGAATGGAATCGAATGAAGATTCAGTGCTTAGGGGACGAGGTGAAAGTCTGGGTAAATAGCGAACTGGTAAACCATGGTCATTCCTGCACTGCGAAGAGGGGAAAACTTTCCATTCAGGCAGAAGGTTCAGAAGTGGAATTTCGCCGACTCGATCTGACTACAATTCAAAAACTTAGTAAGTAATAAGGAATTAAATTATGACTTTAATTTACATTGTTATGGCGCTTGCACCAGTGCTCGCCATTGCACTTTATATTTACTGGAAAGATAAGCATGAAAAAGAACCCGTGGGTGTTTTAGTCATGTGCTTTATCCTAGGGGTCTTAATTTGTTTTCCTGCAGGCTTTTGGAATTCAGGGGTATTTGAAATATTCAAGTTCGACTTGAATGACAAAAATAATGACATGTTAGTTTCTTTTTTTATGGCTTTTTTCGTGGTTGGACTGGGTGAGGAGTTGTTGAAATATTTAGTAGTGGTTTTGTATGCTTTTCGAAAGCCAAGCTTTAATGAACCCTTTGACGGGATAGTTTATGCGGTAATGGTAAGCCTGGGCTTTGCGGCTTTTGAAAATATTATTTATGTAATGGAGGGGGGATTGGGGGTGGCAATCGCACGGATGCTTACTGCTGTTCCCATGCATGCAGCTTTTGCGGTCATCATGGGATACTACATCGGATTATCTAAATACTACCAGGGCTCAGCCCGCACGGAAAAAAGTTTAAAAGGTTTATTTTATGCAGTTGTTCTTCATGGGGCTTATGATTTTGTTCTTTTTCAGGATGACTTTCCATTACTTGGATTGTTGATTTTTCCGATGATTGTATGGGCATTTTTCCTATGTCGGAAAGCGATGAAAAAACACTTGGATGTTTCTCCCTTTCATCCTGATAGGAAGTAAGGGTTTGAAAATGTGCGCAAGATTGCCTTGAAACCATTTCATTCTTGGATGATGGATAGGGGAAAACAATTACTACTTAATGGCTACAAAGGATAAAGATTTCGTTCATTTACATGTCCACTCGGATTTCAGTCTGCTGGATGGATGTTGTCGGATGGATCGTTTAATGGGGAGGGCACAGGAGCTGGGGCAGTCCGCCATGGCACTTACTGACCATGGGAACTTATTTGGTACGATTTCGTTTATTAAACAGGCTGAAAAACATGGGATTAAACCAATCGTTGGTTGTGAAGGTTACATGGTAACGGATCATAAAAACGATGAGAAACCCGGAAGAGAAAATCATAAGTCTTACCACATCGGTATGTTGGCGAAGAATTATGAAGGCTATCAAAATCTATCTAAGGTCGTATCAGATGCCCATGTGGACGGATTTTATTACCGGCCACGAACAGATTTGGAAACCTTGGCGGAACATTCGAAAGGCTTGATCGGGTTCACCGGTTGCATGCAGGGTTGGGTGCCCCAATTAATTCTGCGCGGAAAAGAAGACGAGGCGGAAAAAGCGATGGGGCAGATGATCGATATTTTTGGAAAAGAAAATTACTTCGTTGAACTCCATAATCACGGGATTGAAGAACAGGCTCAACTTGTACCTGTGTTATTAAAATTTGCCAAAAAGTTCGATTTAAAGGTAATCGCATCCAATGATGTGCACTATGTGAAAGAGGAGGATTGGGCTCCCCATGATGCTCTGCTTTGTATACAGACCGGTTCCAAGATCGACGACGAGAATAGGATGCGGTACGATGCGAAACAGTTTTATTTGAAGTCGAGGGAGCAGATGGAGGAGTTGTTTAGGGAGGCTCCTGAGTCAATTACCAATACATTTGCTGTGGCGGAAATGTGTGAACTTAAGCTGCCCTTTGGGGAAAATAATTACCCGGTCTTTACTTTACCACCTGAGATTAATACCAAGGAAGTGGATAATGTGAAATACCTGAAACTTCTTTGTATTGAGGGATTAAAGGGGAGGTATGAAAAAGAGTATCTGGCTGAGGAACTTCGCGGGGAAGATACCGATGAAAAAGTACGCGAGCTCAGTGAGCGGGTGGATTATGAATTGAGCGTGATTACCAAGACCGGTTTTAATGATTACTTTTTGATTGTTGCGGACTTTATGGGGTGGGCAAGGGAGCAGGATATTCCTGTGGGGCCAGGAAGAGGTTCGGGAGCGGGTTGCCTGGTGGCCTATGTTTTAGGAATTACTGATATTGATCCATTACGATTTGGTTTGTTATTTGAACGATTTTTAAATCCGGAACGGGTCTCACCCCCGGATTTTGATATCGATTTTTGTATGAGGCGACGGGCGGAGGTAATTGAATATGTCCGTGAAAAATATGGACGTGACTGTGTGGCCAATATTATTACTTTTGGTACTTTTGGTGCAAAAATGGTGGTGAGAGATGTGGCCCGTGTGCGCGATGTTCCCTATGCAGAGGCAGATAAACTGGCGAAAATGGTGCCTGATGATTTAAATATCAGTTTGGAGCAGGCCCTTGAAAAGAGTCCTGAGTTTCGTCAGGAGTGTGAAACGAATCCAATTGCCAAGCAGATTATTGAGACGGGAAAAGTAATTGAAGGAATGGTGCGCAACGTGGGAACTCATGCGGCGGGGGTTATTATTGCCGACCGTCCATTACGGGAATTAGTTCCTTTAACGAGTCAGGATGGAGTTTTGACTACCCAATTCCCCAAAGACCCAGTGGAGGATTTGGGACTGCTTAAAATGGATTTTCTTGGGTTGAAAACTTTGACTGTTATTGCTGCGGCAGAGAAACATATTCGCGTAAAAGAGGGCTTTGAGAAATTTCGGGTGGCCGATGTTTCGCTTGAAGATAAAAAGACCTTCGAAATATTAAACGAAGCCCGAACAATTGGGGTCTTTCAATTGGAATCAGATGGAATGCGTCGCTTATGCAGGCAGATGAATATCTCCAATGTTGATGAGATTATTGCATTGATCGCACTTTACCGCCCTGGTCCGATGGAGTGGATCCCGGATTATATTAAAGGCAAGGAAGATCCCTCGACGATAAAATTTCCACATCCCTTATTGGAAGAGGTCTGTGAGGAAACCTATGGAGTGATGGTCTATCAGGAGCAAGTAATGGAGGCCGCCCGTCGAGTCGCGGGATATTCATTGGGTGGGGCAGATATTTTACGTCGGGCGATGGGAAAGAAGAAACCCGAAGAGATGGCCAAGCAAAGAGAGATATTTGTAACTGGTGCAAAAGAGACGAATGGGATTGCCGAAAAGAAGGCCAATGAAATTTTTGATATTCTCGAGAAATTTGCCGGGTACGGTTTTAATAAATCTCACTCGGCTGCCTATGGAATTATCAGCTATCAAACGGGTTATCTGAAGGCTAATTTTCCCGTTCATTTTATGGCAGGTGTCCTCTCCTGTGAATTGGGTAATTCTGACAAACTATCCCATTTTATAGGCGAGTGTACCGAGATGGAAATCTTGGTCTTGGGACCGGATGTAAATGAATCGGGGGAGAATTTTACTCCAGTCGAGGGAGAAGAAGGTAAAGCGGATTCAATTCGATTTGGTTTGGCCGCGGTTAAAGGAGTAGGGGATGCCCCGTCTGGTGTGATAGTAGAGGAGCGAGAAAATGGTCCCTATCTTAATTTTTCTGATTTCGTTGAACGAGTGGAAGGGAAAGCGGTAAATAAAAGAGTGCTTGAAAATTTGATCAAAGCGGGGGGATTTGATTCCTTGGAGGATAGCCGCTCAGAATTACTTGCTGACTTGGAACGGGCGATGGGGGAGGCCCAATTGCGGAGGAAAGATAGGGAAGCGGGCCAAGTTAATTTATTCGATATGATGGGGGACGATTCCGGGGCGAACTCTGCTGAAAACGGCGGATTTGCTCCGATTACGGATCGGCCATCGGTTCCGAAAATGGATGAGTTGGAAAAATTGGGCTATGAAAGGGCATTACTCGGATTTTTTCTTTCAGGTCATCCAGTTGATACACTTGGTGGATTAGGACCTTTGTTAGACGATATTACTTCGGATCAATTAGATAATTTGGAAAGTAAGCGATCTTTTCGTTTATGCGGAGTATTATCTGAAATCGAACGACGATATACCAAAAAAGATGCCAAGCCATGGGCCCGATTTACTTTAATTGCAAAAGAAAAGGATTTTTCAATCCCCATGTTCCCGGAGGCTTTTGAACAATATGGCTTACATTTGGAAGAGGGGAAAATTGTCGTGATGGAGGGAGTTGCATCGAAAAAAGACGGTGAGTTACGAACCAATGTGACCAATGTAAGACCGGTTGAGGATGCGATTTCGTCGCTAACCGAGGAGGTTACTTGGTTATTGGACCCCGAGCATAAAGGGGCAGAACAATTCACAAAGGACATGTTTGCCCTGGGAGAGCAGGGAGAAGGAGGGACTTTGATTCGCCTTGCGTACGCACGAAATGGAGAGGACGAAGGTCTTGTGGTGGAAACCGATAGTCGATTTTCAATGCGGTTTTCCTCTTCGATTTTTAAGGGTTGGCGTAAGCATGAATGCGTCAAGGGGGCAAGGGTGCTCATACGAACTCCGGAACCCCCCCAAGAAAGAAAGTATGGAAAGAAGAATTTTTAAGCTATCTTCCGCCTTGACCTATGCACGTGAATCCTTAAATTATGAACTCTTTATATGACAATTGAAATTAACTTACGTAAAGGCGAGCCCATCGATCGGGCAATTCGTCGTTTAAAAAAGCGCCTCGACCGTGAAGGTACAATACGAGATGTGCGTGACAAGCGTTACTTTTCAAAACCTTCCGATAAAAAAAGAGAAGCCCGGAAAGTGGCCGCTTTTACACAGATGCTTCGTACTCGTTACGAGAAAATGTAGTTTCAAGGGAATCCTAATTGGATTTCTTGGTAAAAGTTAATTGAGGGGAGATCAAAAGTAAGATGTCCCAATTAAATAATAGATTAACTCCGAGTCTTCGTGCGGAGTGGAAGTTATTTGATCAGGAAAATTCTTCTTCGATTGAATACCTCATCCTTTGTGAAAAAATGATTTCAGTTGGGGAGTTTTTGTTGGCCCATGATGTTGCAAAAGCAGGTCTGAGTATTCACAAAAATGACCGGAAGTTATGCCAGCGAGCTGCTCATGCATTAAGCAAGGCAGGGTCTCCTAAACTTGCATCTAAATTGCTCGAGGAGTTAGTTGGCGGAGGAGACAGGGGGGTTGAAACGCATAGTTTATTAGCCAGTGCCTACAAAGATTTGTGGGAGCAGGCAACGGATTCAGAATCCAAAAAGCAGTATGCAGAACTTGCAATTGCTCGATACGAGGAGGGCTTTTCCACCAATAGCTTTGATAATTTAAGGACAAGTCAGAGGCAGGATTTGGAAACCCAATATTACCCCTGCATTAATATTTCATTTATGCATTTTTTCTCCGGTAATGATGAAGCTGGAAAAGAATATGCAGAGAAAGCCTGGAAGATATGTGAAAAATTAAAGGCCGATGGAAAACATGATTATTGGATTCAAGCTACTGAGGCCGAAGCACTTTTACTACTAGGCTCGGTGGACGATGCGGTTTTTTCTTATTCTGAGGCAGTGAAAATGACCGATGTTAAGCCTTCCTGGATTGCCAGCACTCGCAAACAGGCACTTCAAATTGCAAGTGCCTACGACGAGGAAGAGATCAGGCAGAAAATACAGAACGCATTTCCCACATTAGGAATTGTGGCATTTTCTGGACATGTCTTGGACCGTCCTGGTTCAATTCCTCGTTTTCCACCCGAAGCAGAAGAAATTGCGAAAAAGGAAATTGTGGAATCCTTGGAAGAAATGGAGGCAAATTGTGGTTTCAGTTCTGCGGCTTGTGGTACAGATATTTTATTTCTTGAAACAATGAATGAGAGAGGTGGGGAAACCCATATCTTTTTACCCTTTGCAAAAGAAGAATTTATTGAGACGAGTGTGAGACGGGCTGGGGGGAATTGGGTGGCTCGATTTGAAAGTGTTCTTGATCAGGCGACCTCCATTCATTTTGTGACCAAGGATGGATACAATGGGGAGGACACTCTGTATTCTTTCTGTAATGATGTGCTACTTGGATTTGCTGCGATGCGAGGCCGTGGATTGGATGAAGATCCCAAGTTGCTCGTATTTTGGGATGGCCAGCCCGGCGCGGAAGGAGGAACTGGAGAATTGGTGAAAAAATGGCAAAAGAATTTTAATGACCCCGTAATTATTGATGCAAATCAAGTGTTAGATGCGACCACTGTAGTAAACGAATTACCTTCTCACGGCGGAGAGACAAATCCGACATTTCTAATGGGGGGGGATGCTTCCTCAGTATTACCGCGTACAATCAAGACTATGCTTTTTGCAGATGTGGAAGGTTTTTCCCGTTTAGACGAAAGTAAAACTCCGTACTTTGTGGAAAAATTCCTGGGAGGGATATCCAGTATTATTGAACGACTTTCTGTACCTCCTGCCTTCGTCAATACTTGGGGAGATAGTTTTTTCGCAGTTTTTGATAAATTAGAAGACGGGGTTGAATTGGCTCTTGAATTACGAGATTATTTTTCCAAGGGAGACTGGACTCAATTGGGAATGATGGAGGGGATGGAGGTTCGCATTTCAATGCATGCTGGACCGGCTTATGAAAAATTTGACCCCATCCTGGGTAAGTTAAACTTTTTCGGAAGTCATGTGAATCAGGCTGCCCGAATTGAACCAATCGTACTGCCGGGTTCTGTCTTTGTTTCCGAAACAGTTGCGGCATTACTTTCTTTTGGACATGACGGATTTGATTTTGAATATGTGGGGAATTTAGAACTCGCTAAAAATTTTGGAAGTTATCCGATTTATATTCTACAACGAACTGGTTATCATTATGATGAATGAGAACTTTTTAAAATGATTTCCTCTGCTGACATACCCGAACCTTTTGAGAGTTACTCAGGGGAAGGTCCTTATGTATTTGTGAGTTATGCTCACGCGGACAAGATTCCCGTTTATCAATCTATGCGAGAATTTCGTGATGCCGGGGTTAATATGTGGTATGATGAAGGCATACAACCTGCCGGAGAATGGGTGGAAGAGATTGCCCATGCCATTAAAAAGTCGGCAATATTTGTTGTCTTTGTATCTCCTCGATCGGTTGATTCCCGCTTTGTTAAAAGTGAGGTGGGATATGCCCTGAGTGAAAATAAAGATATTCTCACAATCTATCTCGAACATACCACATTGCCAGCTGGCCTATCTCTTTGCTTACAACAATTCCAATCGGTCTTTGTTTCGGAGAAGAATTGGCAGAAAAAAGCCAGCACAACCTTGTTGGATAAACTGAATGAAATTCCCAAGTTCGAAAAAGAAACAACCATAGTCGACCGGGGACCAGTTCCAGTGGACCATGGGGCTGAGTTGTGGAAGTCCTGGGACCGGGTATGGATGGTCCAATTAAAGAGAGGCCTACAAAATGCTGAATCGAACGGAATAAATTCGGAAAATGTGATCTCGAACAGCCAGACCAATGAGATTAAAAGACCCGTTCAGGAAACGATTCCTGATAAGAGTTCAATTTTAAAGCTTCGCGGTCGTCCAGGTCGTGGGAAGACAAGGCACCCGCTCGCATTTGATGTATCGATTAATAAAGAGAACGAGAGCTTGACTGATTTTCCCCAAGAGAATCATAATGATTACTATGCGGGAACTTTTTCGTGGATTCCATCCGGTAAGCTATCGATTTGGGTACCCTATGCAGAAGAACAAAGAGTGGTGGAGGTGGAGCACGGTTTTTGGCTCGGGCAATATTTAGTGACCCAGGAGGTTTACACTCAAGTAATGGGAGCCAATCCCAGTTTTACAGATTCTGAAAGTGATTTATCGAATCAATCTTTACCGGTAAATAATGTATCCTGGCTGGATGCAGTTGCATTCTCCAAGGCATTATCAATTTTATCATCTACACAAGGAACCTTACCCGCGGGGTATGAATATCGCTTACCTTCGGAAGTTGAGTGGGAATATGCCTGTCGTGCGGGGACATCGAGTTCCTATTATTTTGGCGATGAACCTGCCCAATTACATAACCACGCATGGTTTCGTGGAAACAGTGGAAAAAAAATTCATCCAGTTGGATTAAAAAGTCCCAATCCATGGAAATTATTTGATATGTACGGAAATGTTCGTGAATGGGTGGGGAATTCTTTTGTAAATACATTGTTGAATGATAGTGAGCAGGATGAATTTCGTATTAGTCGGGGGGGTGCTTACATGAAAACTGCGGTGGAATGCCAATCATCGACCCGGTCCACAAATTCTTTATACCACCGATTTAGAAATTTAGGGTTTCGGGTTGCTTTGGCTCGTGTCAATAATACTTGATGCAGCGGTATTAATTCATCTGCAATTTTGAGGGATTTCCGTTGCTCTTTTGGAAAAGTAAATTCATTTTCTAGTCTTTTGTGATGAGCGAAGATAAGCCAAATAGTACCCCTCAACAAGACACTCCACTTGATGGAAGCGATCAATTTGCTGTCCGACAAGCCAAACTTGAACAGATTCGTGAAAACGGGTTTGATCCATTTCGTTCGAATTGGGAACAAACGCATACCTCCACTGAAGCACAATCCCTTTTGACTGAAGACATGGAAGAAGGTCCGGAGGTCTCGGTTGCCGGGCGCATAGTGGCATTTCGTTTAATGGGAAAAGCATCCTTTTTAAAAGTCCTCGACCGGGATGGTAAGGTTCAGGCTTATGTGAGAAAAGATGAAATTGGAGAAGAGGAATATGCCACTTTCAAAAAATTGGATTTAGGTGATTTTATTGGTATCCGGGGGAAATTGTTTCGCACTAAGACAGGAGAAGTAACCATCCGTGCACAGGAATATCGCTTGGTTTCAAAAGCCCTTCGTCCACTACCTGAAAAGTGGCATGGATTAACAGATAATGATCAAATTTATCGTCAACGTTATTTGGATTTAATTGTGAACGATCAATCCCGTGAACGATTTCGTACACGGAGTCAAATTATCCGAGAAATTCGAGAATTCTTTTGGAATCGGGATTTCTTGGAGGTGGAAACTCCGATGTTACAATCCGTTTCTGGTGGAGCAGCAGCCCGGCCTTTTCGGACTCATTTTAATGCCCTGGATTGCGATTTTAATATGCGGATTGCCTTGGAACTTCATTTGAAAAGGTTGTTAGTAGGTGGTTTTGATCGGGTTTTTGAAGTGGGCAGAGTTTTTCGAAACGAAGGACTTTCGAGGAGGCATAATCCAGAATTTACTATGTTGGAGGCTTATCAGGCTTATACGGATTATCGTGGAATGATGGAATTAACACAGTCCTTGATCCAACAAGTTGCGGAACGTTCTCTTGGCACTTTGCAGTTGGAGAGAAATGAGGGAGATGTAATTGATCTTTCGGGTAAATGGAGAGAAGCCAAGTACAAAGATTTAATTATTGATGCCGTGGGAAGGGATGACTGGTTTGAATTGCCTAAATCCGCCAAGTTGGAAAAAGCCAAAGAACTTCGAATCGAAGTTGATCCAGAGTTAGAAGATTTTGAAGTTACTAATGATGTGTTCGAGAAAATTATTGAACACACTCTTATACAACCCACCTTTGTGACCCATATCCCTAAAGAACTTTGTCCTTTGGCTAAAATCACCGAAAATGATTCCAGTACAATCGATGTGTTTGAATTATGCATTAATGGCCAAGAGATCGCACCGGCTTACTCTGAACAAAATGATCCTGCCGTTCAGCGCGATGCATTTATGAAACAAGTGGGTGAGGAGACTCAGGAATTAGATGATGATTTTCTTCTGGCTTTAGAACATGGCATGCCACCGGCTGGCGGAATGGGTTTAGGGGTTGATCGATTAGTTATATTTTTGACCAAGGCGGCCAATATTCGGGATACAATTCTTTTCCCTACCCTTCGACCTTTTTAAGCATCTCCGTTCAATTCCCTTAGTAATGAAGGTTAAAAACAAGGGAGATCAACAAAAGATTATAATCAAACCAGTGCTTTGGAGACAGACGGCGTTTACTTTATTTTTGTGTGTTACGGCGTTCTTTTTTTCCATGGTAAATTATTTTGGAGTTCTTTTTAGCTGGGTAGCTATGATTGTCTTTTTTATTTTAGCAATGCTCAATCTATTGGATCAACTTTTTCAATGGTCGCGATTGTTGATTGATTCGGAGGGTTATTCCTTTCGCGGATGGTGGAGGAAACAGCATTATCGTCATGAGGAAATTGAAAGTTTTGATACTGAAATCTACGCCGCCCGTCTACTTATTGTAGTGAATCTAAGAAAGAAATCTCAAAAGATAAGGGGACTCAAAGATGAACCCATTGCCTTTCCGTGTACATTTGGAAGACCGGTCGAGGATATACTGAAGGTTTTGCGTGACAACCACGACAAAACACCTCGCGCACTAGTCTAGGGAATTATAATCAGGAAGTTCCTCTTTCGGTTTATTCGGTTTAATGGCTCCGAAACCGAAAAATCGTAATATAGGCGTGGTGTATGCTAATCCTATAATAATCAATTGGGAAATGATGAAGGCCATCAGATAATCGAAAGCCTTATCCATAAACCCATAGGAGTGAAGCCCAACACCAAGCATGTTGGTTCCGAACCAGGACCAGGAGGTGACCACATTTCCAAAAATTGCAATGCAGGCAAGTCCTCTGGTTTTCGCGATCCCAGAAAAGCGGGCATGGAGAAGGAGTGCATTCCAGATTACAATCAATAAGGCACCATTTTCCTTGGCATCCCAACCCCAAAATCTACCCCATGACTGATCTGCCCAAATTCCCCCAAGAATAGTTCCCACCAGGCTAAATAGGAGGGAAAAACAGGTAATACCGTAAATCATTGAGTCTAGAGTTTTTTTCAACTTTTTTTCCGGTTTTTTGAAAACAAAACAACCGAGGTTATAAAAAACATAAGCAATCCCAAGAAATCCGGCTAGGTAGGTCGTGGAGTAACCAATGCTAATGCAGACAACATGAGTAGCCAACCAAAAGTTCGAATCCAGTACTGCGCGCATCATTTCCATCGTGTCACCCGTTGGATTGAGTGAAGCATCCAGACTTAGACTGTGGGCAATTACCAAGCTGCCAAATCCGATCAGGGCACCCATCGCTGAGGCTATTCCCAGGCGGATATATTTTTCAGTAGCCAGGCAAAGCAGAACGGAAGCCCATCCAATAAAGAGGGCGGAAGAATATAAATTAGTAACCGGGGGTCGACCTTCAATCCACATTCTCGCTACTAATCCAAAAGTATGACAGAGGAATACTATAATGGTTAAATAGTATGCTGAATTACGAAGCGATTTAACAATTAGAGAGTCTCCTAGAAGTGCTGCAAATAACCAGGAAAGACTGGCAACCAAAAATATCAGACCGTATGCAATTGCACTTCGGTAAAATGGTTCAAACCCGTTGAAAGTTTTTTCAAAAGATAGTGTGGATGTGGCTGAACCTGCACGAAGTGTAATTAATTGATACATTTCAGAGACAAGATTATTGAATTTTTCGAAATGGTTACCTTGATATGCGAATGCAAGCTCCTCGTATTGGAGGATAATTGGATCCACTCCTTCTTTTACTTTTATGGCTTCGGCATACTGGACAGCAAAGAGTGCGGAAGGATTGAGCTTTTCATTCTCTTTGATGTATTCAATTCTTTCCTTGAGAGAAGCTCTGTCCAAAGAAAGGAGTTCTCTTAAAATAAGGGCAAATTGTCCGGGGTCCATATTTTGTTTTTCCCTTGATTCGAGAGGTTCTGCCCCAACGAGAGACTCAGTTACCTTCAACCATTTTCCATCACCCTCTGAAATGATGGGTGGTATGGGAAGAAATTCAGTCCATAAATTGGCTTGGTTATACCGGTCCACGAAGAATACCACCTTGGCGAACTCTTCACTTCCTAGTTTTACTACCGATGGATTTTGGGACAACTTAGCAGTTAACTCACGAAACCTTATAAATTCATCGCTTACCGCACGGTCTCGTTCAGGATCATATACTAATTCAGTAACACCTAATTGCTTCAATACCTCGGTACGATCCGGCGTAGTGGGAGGAGAAAGGGAATGTTTCAATTTTTTATAGATGAGGAGCGACCCATAAAGTTCGATAATGTTTTGTTGAAAGCTGTCCCGAAGTTCGCTTTCTACTTCCCCTGCTTTCCTCGCAGAGGAATCGATGTTAGAAAGAAATGGTTTGAGTTCTTCGTAGGAATAATGTTTTCCATTCGTGCTTAACTTTTGACTAATCAGACCCAGGACTTGGTCGTGATCGATAAGAAATGTTTTTAGCTTATCTGCTTTTTCAGGTGCGAATAGAACCTGAGCAAGCCAATCAACTGCTTGCACTTCGACCGCGACTACTTCGACACCGTCTTGTGGTATTTTTACTTTTTTTAACTTTTTGTACTCTTTTAAAAATTTTATCTGTTCTTCACTAAGTGAATTTCCCGATTCTTTCTGTTGAGTTATATTATCTATTTGTTCCGACTCCTCTTTTTCCAGAACTCGAAGTGCAGTTCGTTTATTTCGGAGAACAAGCAGGATATTTCGAGCAACACTGTCGAGTGGTTTAACCCTTCCGCCACGCAGCACAGGGAGTTTGGAGAACGAGTCCAGATTAAACGATTCATTGGATTCGATTGTGCTTGGATCACCGGAGCTTAGAAAGTCAAAGATTGATGCCTTAGTCCAAGTGTTTGGCAAAAAGGAAATATACAAACCTAAGAAAAGGATAACGGAGAAAACAATGGTATGGAGTTTGAACATATTACGCTTTCGCAGGAGTTTTCGAATTTTTCCTCAGAAATTTAAATAAGTGGAAACTAAATTGCCAAAGCATTCCTATCGAAACTAATATACAGGCAATGTAAGGAACAAGCCAACTGGGGTTACTGATCACCTGAAAGACAGTGTAGTTAGCGGAATCATTCATTTGGTACTGGTAAAAGGTCTTCCCTCCATGACGCAGCGGGGTGTTCATGTAGACTAATGCCCGGCGTGTTTGATTTCCATCGAGGTGTAGCTTGATGTCGCTTTCAAAGTTAAAAGGGATATCGGTGCCTTGGTAATTTTCATTTTCAATGTCTAAAAGTTCGATTGAAAAGGGAAGATATTCCCGCTTTTGTCGGAGAGTGATTCCCCAAAGTTTTCCATTGTGTCGGATAGATTGAAAGGAAAGGTCAGCGAGCTTGGGCGATATTTGAGACCATACATGACTACCAGCGGGGTGAGAAATCGTCATCCAATTCCCGAGGCTTTTTCCTTGGTCAGTCAGTTCAAATACTAAGTATCCAAAATTCATTGCATCGCCACTAAAGTCTTCATCTTTATCGGTAATATTCAAATTGGCAGACTGCCCAACCCCTCGGTTTACCATTTGTGCAATTTTTGACTTGGGCGTTCCAGGGGCAACAAAGTCAAAATTACAGTTCACTCCAAAACGATGAACTTTTAGAGTAAAGGGAAGGGATTGATCTATCAATGTACCGCCTTTCTCCAGAAGATTTTGAGGAATAGTAACCACTCGTTCCTGGTCCGGGTCAGTCACATCGCGCAGGGCAAGTTCAACTCCATGAAATCGCTCGATATAATTGCTCTGTTCACCCTTATTAATGGTCATGCGCGATTCTTCCTGAATTGCTTGGGTAACTAATTGACCGACAAGGAGAAGAATAATTCCCAAGTGAATGAGCTGTATTCCAATTTTCTTTCCGGTCCATTGAAAACGGACAATATAGGCGGCGGTTAGATTAATAATCAGGAGACCACCCAAGAGATAGCCACCAGGAATTGGTAAGGGCAGGTTGTGTAAATATTCTCCACCCCAAAACTTTTCAGGGTAATACCAAATGCCATAAAAAGATTCAAAGTATTCAGCAAGTGCTCCTCGGATTCCAATCCTTACCTGTTCGAGAGTGGCCACGAAAATAAGAATCATGGATAAGCTTAAGAGTGTAATGGTCAGTCGAAGAGATGCAAAAGGGATGAGGAAGCTGAAATTTTTCCTTCGTTGGCTGAGTGAATTTTTTCGTTTTGTTTCTTTCATTTCTATTCAGTCTCCGCTTGTAGTGAGATAGAATTAAGAAAAGACATAAAGTTACTCTTTTCTTTTTCAGCAAGTGTGCGGTTTCCAATTAATTTGAAAAACCACGACTCTTTTTCTAAAAAGAGAGTACCAGCAAGAACTGCTTTTTCTTCTCCGTAGGCTTCGACTAAATGAGCGGAGTTTCCCGCCAGTGTAATGGTGCTACAGTACTGGTCGAGGGAAGCTTCTTGGATTGGAGCGAGATCAATCTGTCCAATCCATCTGTTCACATTCGCAAGTAACCCCCCCACATCACCGGGGAAAGAAGTCACTGAAATATCGAGCTTCGTTTCATTGGGTCCCGTTACTTTGAAACTTCCGATTCTCATCGAAGAAGCCTTACCTTCACTCCAAGTGGACGGTTTTGACCAGGACCAAGGATTTTTGGGTGGATTCGTTGAGCTGGTCTTTCCCGTTTTGGGTAACGGGGCAGGCGATCTGGCAAGGATTGGTTTATTTATCTCAGAGCGAAGGGAGCAGGATTTAAGGAATTGGATGAAATTTTCCGATTCTTCCCGTACCAATTTTTGATCTGCGATAAAGGGAAAGAGCCATGTGTCTTTTTCCTGCCTTAGCAATGCGAGTAGTGCAGTTCTAGGTGTTGAGGAGGCGGTTTCTGCTTTACTGTTTAAATACAGCCATTCAAAAGTTCGATCCCCTATTTTTTTTTCCTGTAAGAAAGGGGCTAAATTTTCCTTATTGAAAGGGGGGTATCCCATTTCGCGACCAAACATATTTGCTACGTCAACAGTGGATACATTTTCCCGAAATGGCATAACTCCAATCCTTCCTTGCGGACCGCTTTTCGTTTTTACATGAAAAGAACCTGCCATGGGTCCTGATAAATCAGGGTTTTCTCCCCAGTTTGGAGGGAGTTCCCAGGATACAATAGGTCCGTTATATTCAGATGGAATGAAAAAGGATTCGATCTTTGGTTCCTCGGAACAAGATAGAACAAATACGAGTACAGGAAAAGGGAAGAGGAACCGATAAAGGGTCAAATCAAATTTTTGGATCAAG
>UPTG01001384.1_pt1 | contig 17931 bp, 13 predicted proteins | sample 2160121 | NCBI WGS metagenome assembly UPTG01 (sample SAMN06266255, study PRJEB28933) | marine metagenome | isolation source: Columbia River Estuary | place: USA:Columbia River Estuary, USA | collected 2014-07-27
TTGATGCCCCCACCCGCACCTCCCAGACATCTGGTGCTGTGAGTGCCTCGGTAGAAGTGCTTGAGTGGGTTCATGAGGCAGCAGCGTGGCTCACACCTCGCGAGGTCGTGTGGTGCGATGGGTCCCCCGCGGAGGCTCAACAGCTGACCGCAACACTGGTCGAATTAGGAACCTTCACACCCCTCAACCCCGAAAAACGCCCTGGCAGCTACTTGGCACGAAGTGAACCCAGTGACGTAGCCCGAGTGGAATCTCGCACGTTTGTCTGCACTACCGACCCCCAGGATGCCGGGCCGACCAACAATTGGGTGGACCCCCAGGAGATGAAGGACACCCTGCGTGAGGTCGCTCGCGGCAGTATGGCAGGACGCACGCTGTACGTTGTGCCCTTCTCCATGGGACCTCTGGATTCCCCCCTTTCGCGTCGTGGAGTCCAGATCACCGATTCGGCCTATGTGGCACTGAGCCTGCACACCATGGTGCGCGTGAGCAACACAGTGTTAGAGCGCATTGCCGAGGGAGCTTCCTGGACCCGCTGCACCCACACTGTTGGAGCACCACTGGCCGAGGGCGAGATTGATAGTGCGTGGCCGTGTAATGACACGAAGTACATCTCTCACTTTCCAGAATCCAACGAAATTATCTCCTTTGGATCCGCCTACGGCGGCAACGCTTTGCTCCCCAAAAAGGCTTTTGCGCTGCGCATGGCGTCGGTACTGGCCAAGAACGAGGGTTGGCTTGCCGAGCACATGTTGTTGGTGAAGGTCACAAGCCCGGAAGGCAAGTCCTACACAATGGTCGCCGCTTTCCCTAGCGCCTGCGGCAAAACCAATTTCGCCATGATGCAACCAAGCCTCCCCGGCTGGAAGATCGAAACCCTCGGCGATGACATCGCCTGGCTTGCCCCTGGTGCAGATGGTCGCTTGCGAGCGATCAATCCCGAGGCGGGATTCTTTGGGGTAGCACCCGGGACCAGCACATCGACTAATCCCGTGGCCATGACCATGCTTGAGAAGAACACCGTGTTTACCAATGTTGCGCTCACGAGCGATGGTGATGTGTGGTGGGAAGGTATGTCGAAACCGACCCCTGAGGGCCTCACTAACTGGCTTGGCGAATCCCACGACCCCGACAGCGGAGAAGCGGCTGCGCACCCCAACTCGCGCTTCACCGTGGGACTCGAGGCGTGCCCGAGTTTGGCCAACGAATGGGATGACCCAGAGGGCGTCGTGGTGGACGCGATTATTTTTGGTGGCCGACGCTCCAGCACCGTTCCGTTGGTATTGGAATCCAGGAACTGGAATCACGGCGTGTTCTTAGGAGCCACCATTGCCTCGGAGCGCACCGCGGCTGCGGAGGGAGAAGTCGGAGAAGTGCGACGCGATCCCTTCGCCATGTTGCCCTTCCTTGGATACAACCTCGGTGACTACTTGCAGCACTGGCTCTCGATGGGAGACACCCTCAGGGTGACAGGACGCTTACCCCGCATTTTCCAGGTGAATTGGTTCCAAAAGGGAGAAGACGGCTCCTTCCTCTGGCCAGGTTTTGGAGAGAACTCCCGGGTCTTGGAATGGATGGTGGACCGCCTCGAAGGCCGCGTCGCCGCCCAGGACTCCCCCATCGGTCTGCTGCCCAAGAGTCTCAACACCGAGGGCCTAAATTTGGATTCCTCCAGCATCGAGGCTTTGACCAGTGTGGACACCGCAGCAGTAGAAGCGGACCTGGATGATGCTGAAGATTTCCTCGCTCGATGCGAAGACCGCTTACCCGTTGCCATCACCGAAGAGCTCGCCGCCACCAGGATTCGCCTTCGCCCGTGAATGATTAGGCTCGAGGTATGAGCGAATCAGAGACAATCCGGGTCAGCTTAGAGACCCAAGGCCATGTTCTTTTTATCGGCCTCAATCGTGTGGACAAACGAAACGCCGCTGACAAGGCGATGTTGGATCAACTCTCCCTGGCCTATGGCGAATTGGATCGAAACCCGGAGCTTCGTGTCGCAGTGGTGCACGCCCATGGGGAGCATTTCAGCGCTGGGCTAGATCTCAGCGATATCGGCCCAGCCCTCGCACAAGAAGGTGCGATTTCGCTTCCCGAAGGCGGTCTCGACCCGTGGGGTGTTTCGAGTGCCCCCGTGCGGAAACCAGTCGTGATGGCAATCCAAGGAATCTGTTTCACCTTAGGTGTGGAACTCGCCCTGGCCAGTGACGTGGTCATCGCTAGGCATAACGCGTCCTTCGCCCAGTTAGAAGTGGCCCGAGGCATCCTGCCCTTTGGCGGAGCGACCACGCGCATGCCGCGCGCTGCTGGGTGGTCTAACGCCATGAGGTGGTTACTCACGGCAGAAACCTTTGACGCCTCAGAAGCACATCGCCTGGGCATTGTGACCGAAGTTGTCGAGGCAGACCCACTCGAGCGCGCCGGTGAGATAGCCCGCATGATTGCCGCCCAAGCTCCGCTTGCCGTGCAAGCCACTCTGGCATCTGCCCGCGCAGCTCAGGAAAGTATGGCCAGTGAACACAGTGCCTTGGCTGGCCGGCTAGCGGCGTTAATGCGCACCCAGGATGTTCAGCGCGGAATGCAGGCGTTTATGACGAAGTCCCCCGCCGAATTCCAGGGCGACTAAGCAGCAAAGCCGCTAAACTAGTGGCATCAACGAAAGGGTCCCGTGGACCGTACGGCCATTGTCACCGGAGCAAGTAGCGGAATCGGTGCTGAAGTAGCCAGGGAACTGGCGCGCCGTTCCTGGCGAGTAGCAGTGGTGGGCCGTAACCCCGAGCGCACCGAAGCAGTCGCCAAGAGCATCAACGCCACGGCGTTTGTCTGTGATTTTGATTCGCTCGACAACGTCCGAAATCTCGCAGAGGAACTCACCCAACGCTTTGATCGCATTGACGCTGTGGTCAACAACGCCGGTGGCATTGTGGCGAAACGCCAGGAAAGCATCGACTCCCACGAACTCACCCTGCAACGCAATGTGCTGGGCTCCGTCGTACTCACCGAACGCCTCGTGCCAAAATTACTGCACACCCGAGGACGCGTGATTCATACCTCGTCGATGGTCTCTAGGCTGGGCAAAATTGAACTCGATGATTTAGGTTTCTCTGATCGTCGCTTCGGTGCTGGCTGGTGGCCCTATGCCTCGGCCAAATTGGGCGTCATTTTGTATGCCCGGTCCTTGGCCATGCGCACCGGATTGGAAAGTTATCCAGTACACCCTGGTTACGTGCGAAGCGGTTTTGGTGCTGAGTCGCGAAGCGGGAAAGCGATTCTCTCCCTCACCGGTTGGATGCAAATTAGCCCTGAGGCGGGCGCAGCTCCCCTGGTCCACCTGGTCGACACACCTGAGCTCGGCGTGGAAAACGGGACCTACTTTGATGGCTTAACACCCGACGGGCCCACTCATCCGGCTGCCGCCGATCGAGACTTCGTTACGGCATACTGGCGAAAGATCGCGGAGTTGGTTGGCACGCCAGTGGAACACCATCACGCAACGTAGTCAAGGAGTTCTCATGCGCAGAAGTATTCGCACCCCCGCCACGGCAGTACTAGCCCTTCTCTTGGCTGTGGGCGGATCAAGTTGCGCAGCCCTGGAAAGCCTCGGCATCGGGGGAGCAGCGAGCGTTGCCCCTGCGGACGAACCAGCCACGGACGCACCTGTCACCGAAGATGCCCCCGTGGCAGAAACTCAAACCGCACCCGTGGTGGATGAAGGATTAGCGGTTCCCACCTGTGAGGGAATCTATTCCGAGACTCTCGCCACCGCTTTTCTCGCAGAAGAGCGAGTATCTCGAGGGGATACCAGCGAGGGTGATTTCGGCTTCGGAACCACAAATCTCGATTTGGTATCCGTGTTGAAGAACGTGCGTAACGACCTCCGGGTATCGTGCACGTGGTATTTGCCTGCCAGCGAGAGCGTGTCGGTCACCTCGGTGGCTCTCATTAGCTCCGATACGCGAGCAACCATCGAAGAAACACTGATCGCAACAGGCGCCAGTAAGCAGGAATCCGGCGGAGGGACATTATTCTCTATCGCTTCGACCACCTCAGATATTTCCCCGGACTACATCGCCACGGAAACCCATTTCCTCACCGACATTGTCTGCCCTTCCACACTGGCCGAGTCTTCGTGTGCCGCGTGGGTAACCAGTAACTACGCGTTTGGCAAAGCCACCCCACTCACGGTGGATGCGGCTGCCCAGCTCGGCGTCTACAGCAACTAGCTACCAGATGGCTGGTCGCTGGTGACCCCAGCTCAGCTGCGAAGAAAGCTGATGGCCAAGCGCAAGCACGGTAGCGTCCCCGCCGGGGCCACCAATTAGCTGGACCCCCACCGGGAGCCCATGCCCCGTGAGCGATACCGGTAACGCAAGCGCGGGCAATCCCGAGACATTAACAAAACTGCTAAACGGTGTGACCTGGATTTGTTGGCGGAAGTTTCTCTCCGCATCCTCCTTGTCATACCAACCCAGCTCAGGGGCAGCAGTGGCAAGACCGGGGGTGAGCACGATGTCGTAGGGAGAAAACGCTTCGATGGCGTGGGTCTCAAATTGGGCAAGTTCACGCAAGGCCAATGCAAGCTCTCGTGCGGAGAGCTTTGCCCCCTCCTCCACGAGGTATCGGGTGAGATTTTCCAACACATCGTGACCACCGGCAGGGATATCCAAAGTTGCCGCTGATGCTCGCCACAGCGTGGCAAAAGCATCGGCGTAGCTGGCTCGCGGCGTCCACTCCACGTCAGCCACGGTGTGACCAATATCTCGGGCGAGCTCAGCGACCTGGTCTAGTGCAGCGAGTGCATCAGGACTTATGTCGATTCCCATGCCATCACCCCAGGGATGGGCAAGCGATACTCCCACTCTGAGTTTTCGCATCGGTTGCTCGAGAGCGTCCACGAAGGACGCCGGTGAAGCGCTCACGCCTGTGGCGCGATAGGTCGGTCGATGTCCGCGCAGCGCATCCATCAACAAGGCAGCATCGCCGAGGGTATGAGCCAGTGCCCCCGGCACCACAAGCCCACCCAGAGAATCAAACCCGGTACCAGCAGGTATAAGCCCCCGCGACGGTTTCATCCCCACGAGACCGCAGGTCCACGCGGGAATGCGAATGCTTCCACCGCCATCGCTAGCTGGCGCAAGGGGCAATAAGCCGCCCGCAACGGCAGCAGCAGCTCCGCCGCTGGAACCACCGCTGCCATGGAGAAGAGAAAACGGGTTCTTGGTCGGGGGAAACACTTCCGATTCGGTGTACGAGGAGAGCCCAAATTCACACACGGCAGACTTGCCCAGGCTGATACCCCCCGCGACATCCATAGCCACCACAACGGGGTCCGATACTTCCGGAATCGGCGCTGCAGTGCCCACGCGACTTCCCCAGCCCGTGGGAACCCCTGCTCGATGGGACAGATCCTTATCCGCGAAGGGTAACCCCCACAGAATTCCTGGGTCCACGTGACCCTGATCCATCAACTCTGCACGACGCAACGCTTCATCAGCGGTCACAGTCACCAGTGCGTTAAGGGTGTTGTTGTGCTGCTCAATGCGGCCTAGGAAATATTCGACGAGTTCTCGTGCGGTGAGCTGCCCTGATTTTCTGGCAGCAACAAGCTCGAGAGCACTCATCGTGTGGTGAAGCGACACGATGGCAGACTACCCGGCTAGCCCGATTCTCCACGATCAGAGTCTTATACTTTTGAGCTAGGGGGTTGCCATGAGGCACAGCAACAGAGGCCTTAGTGCACTAATTCTTGGTGCAAGCCTGCTTCTGGGCATCTCAGGGTGTGCTGCGTCCACAGAGCTCACTCTCGAAACCACCACAAGCTCCAGTGAAGACCCCGTGGTGGAAGAAGCCGCACCAGAGACAATCTCGTTCCTTGCGCCCACTAACTGCACCGAATTACTTCCCGCTGACAGTGTTGCCTTGCTGGAAGCCGAGGGAATTGTGTTGCTTCGAGGTCCCGGCAGTCCCAGCTCAGAGCCAATTTTCGTCGAAGGCCAAACCCCCGAAGAGTTAGTCGGTGGTCTTTCGTGCCTCTATGGGCTGCCCGAGCAAGCAGACGCTGAAACCGAAAGTGGCCTCTCCATCATTGTCAGCGTCGCCCCCGTCAACGTTGACATGCGGCCAGGAATCATCAACGACCTCTTGGCTCAGAATCTCAACGTGGGCCAGACCACCGATGGCGCCCTGACCTATTGGATATGGGGCGACGATGTCATCGTGCCAGCTCTTCATAATGCGCTCTATGAAGATTCTTGGTATTCCGCTTTGATCCAACCCGGCGGTCGAAGCGCCTATGACTTGGGCGTCTCGCTCGTGGTAGCTATGAGATCCAATACTTCTGGGTAATGAGTGGCGAAAAGCTAGAGGATTTCCTTCCTGAGCAACTCACTGCGCGCTGGGCAAAACTTCTCGGACCCGAAGCGCTCGATATCTTGGCCGAGCTTGGCAGAAAACTTGACGCCGCCCCCGCAACCAAGGTTCTCCTCACCCCTGAGCCGCAGAAGATTCTCCGTGCCTTTTCTCAACCTCCCGAATCCGTACGAGCTCTCATCGTGGGCCAAGATCCCTACCCAGGACCCTCCCACGCCAGTGGGTTGGCATTTTCGGTAGAAAAAAATATCCACCCGTTGCCACCAAGCCTCAAAAATATCCTCAGCGAATACACTGCGGACCTCGGGTTTCCCCACCCCACCCAGGGAGACCTGTCGCCCTGGGCTGAATCCGGAGTACTTCTGCTGAACCGACATCTCACGACGCTGATCGGCTCCCCCGGCGCCCATCGAAGCCTCGGCTGGGCCAGGTTTACCGATCTGGTCGTGACCAAGCTGAATGAATCCCAGCAATTCTTCGTAAGCGTCCTGTGGGGAAGGGAGGCTCAGGAGCTTCGAGGGCTTCTGGGGAATAACCCGGTGATCGAATCTGCACACCCCAGTCCCTTATCTGCCAGGCGCGGATTTTTTGGATCGACGCCATTTTCTCGCATCAACCGCTACCGTGAAGAGGCGGGTCATACGCCCGTGGACTGGAGATTGGAGGTCGAGGAATAGTGCTAACCGAGGAATATCAACCCCGCAGAAAGTTGCCCAGAACTCTTCAACCACCCGCTCCTGCCCCTGCAGAATTTAGTTACGACATTGTCGATGCCACCGAAGCACACCTGCCGGATATCTTGGCGCTGTATCGCCACTACGTCCGCAATTCTGTAGTCACCTTCGATGAAAAGCCTCCGACGCTTGCGCAGTATCGCTCGCGCTTTCGTCATGTTCGCAAGCTTGGCTACCCTTTTCGGATCGCGATCTCTCCCGCGGGAACCATCTTGGGTTTCGCCTGGGTTTTCCCCTTTCGAGAAAAATCTGCTTTCCGTAAAACGGTGGAGAGTTCGATCTATTTAGGGCCCGCTGCGACAGGCCGTGGACTGGGCAGCGCACTGTTGGCAGATCTCATCGAGCGGTGTACAGAGGCAGGTCTCAAAGAGATGATCGCCGTCATTGCTGACCAGGGAGCCGAAGCCTCACTCGCCTTGCATACCAAATTTGGCTTTGTTGAAACGGGCCGGATGGGCAAAGTGGGATTCAAGTTTGAGCGCTGGATCGGCATCATCATGATGCAAAAGTCTCTGAGCTAACTCGAGCGCTTTATTACACAGCGTTACAGCCCCAGGTGAGGTTTTTACTCGACGCGTTTACTGTGTGAAACAGCACCCGACCGGGTGTGACACCTCATCACGTGTAGGGAACAGACAACATGGCCGACAATTGGAAATTCGAGACCCAGCAGATCCACGCTGGAGCTAGCGCCGATCCAACCACCAAGTCACGGGCGACACCGATTTATCGCACCACTGCGTATGTCTTTGACAATGCGGAGCACGCGGCCAATCTTTTCGCCTTGGCAGAGTTTGGAAATATCTACACGCGCATCATGAACCCCACGCAGGATGTTGCCGAGCAGCGCATCGCAGCGCTAGAGGGCGGCACAGCAGCCCTGCTGTTGGCCTCGGGTCAAGCAGCTACGACCAACGCCATTTTGAACATCGCCCATTCCGGTGATCACATTGTCAGCTCGTCATCCGTCTATGGCGGCACCTACAACTTGTTCAAGTACACCCTTCCCAAACTCGGCATCGAGGTCACCTTCGTCGATGACCAGGACGACCCTGATGCGTGGCAAGCAGCCATCCAGCCCAACACGAAGGCGCTTTTTGGCGAAACAGTGGCCAACCCGCGGATTAACATCTTGGATATTGCTTCGGTCTCCGAGGTGGCACATCGCAATGGTCTTCCCCTCATCGTGGATAACACCATTGCTACCCCGTATCTCTTGCGCCCCCTCGAACATGGCGCTGACATCGTGGTGCACTCCGCAACGAAGTTCCTCGGTGGACACGGCACCGTGGTCGCCGGCGCCATCGTGGATGGCGGGAAGTTCCCCTGGTCACAGCATGTCGATAAGTTCCCCGGCTTGACCGAGCCTGACCCCTCGTATCACGGGGCCAGCTACACCGGTGTTTTGGGAGACCCCATCTCCTACATCATCAAGGCACGAGTTCAATTGCTGCGCGATATCGGCGCCGCTGTTGCCCCGGACAACGCTTTTGCGCTGATTCAAGGAATCGAAACGTTGAGTTTGCGTATGGAGCGCCACTGCGACAACGCCCTGGCCGTCGCCAAATGGCTTGAAGCACACGATCAAGTCGCCAGTGTCAACTACGCGGGTCTGGAATCAAGCCCGTGGCACGGTGCGGCGACTAAATACCTGCCCCACGGTGTTGGCGCCGTGTTGTCCTTTGAAATCAAAGGCGGAATCGACGCTGGTCGAGCTTTGGTAGATAACGTGAGCCTTTTTAGTCACGTGGCCAATATTGGCGATGTGCGAAGCCTCATCATCCACCCCGCCTCCACCACCCACTCGCAACTCACACCTGAGCAACAACTCAGTGGCGGTGTCACCCCGGGGCTCGTTCGACTCTCGATTGGTCTTGAGCACATCGATGACATCTTGGCTGATTTGGCGTCGGGTTTTGACGCCGCCAAGAAAGCTAAAAAGTAGCGTCCGCTACCAAGCGGCCGTAGCGCTCAATCTGCTGTGTGGCCGGGGTATCCCCCGGTCACACTCAGTTAGGGGAGAATAGGGCCCATGGATTGGCAATCACCCGCGGAATCATTGCCCTCGGCATTTGTGCCCGAGGCAATGCACGCGACGCTGCGAGGCACACCGCCCGTGAGCGGAGCGTGGCGCGATGGAGACCATCCGGGAGATCGCGCCTTTTCGCAACTGGGTCCTTTTGAGACCGAACACGGCGATGCCCTACCCCATGTTCGTCTCGCCTACGAGAGTTTTGGCGAACTCAACTCCGATAAGTCCAATGCGATCTTGGTCTTTCACGCGCTCACTGGTGATTCTCACGTCACCGGAAGCGCTGGCCCCGGTCACCCCACCACGGGATGGTGGTCAGGAATTGTCGGTCCAGGCCTCGCGCTAGACACCAACACCTGGTGTGTGATCACCCCTAACGTGATGGGCGGCTGCCAAGGGTCTACTGGTCCTGCAAGTTTTAGCCCCACTGGGCGAGAGTGGGGCTCTCGCTTTCCCTATCTGACGATTCGCGATCAAACCAGAGCCACCAAAATGCTCGCCGATAACTTGGGAATTGAGAGATTCGCCGCGGTCATCGGTGGGTCCATGGGGGGCATGCACGCTCTGGAATGGGCTATCGAATACCCCGACACTCTTGCGCGCTTGGGGCTCATCGCCACCAGTGCCAGCACCAGTGCTGATCAGCTTGCTGGCAACTCTTTGCAGATTGAAGCCATCACCGTTGATCCGTTTTTTGCTAGAGGCGATTATTACGACCACGAGGAAGGCCCCTACCGTGGCCTCGCACTGGCTAGGCGAATGGCCCTGGTCAACTATCGCTCACCTGATGAACTCAACGATCGATTCGAGCGAACCTGGCAGAGCAGTGTCTCACCAATGGGTGATGATGGCAGATTTGCTGTGGAGAGCTATCTGGATTTCCACGGCAACAAATTCACCAGGCGCTTTGATGCCAATAGCTATATATCGCTGGTGGCAGCCATGAATTCCCACGATGTTTCCCGGGATCGAGGCTCGCTCGAAGAGGTTTTGCGAGAAATTAGGCAACCGAGTTTGGTGCTGGGCATCGATAGCGACCGACTCTTCCCGATTGCTCAACAACAGGAGTTGGCAGCCCACCTCCCCCATGTTCTTTCGGGATCAGTGGCAGAGATCATTGCTTCCCCCTACGGTCATGATGGGTTCCTCATCGAGACCGAGCGCGTGGGTTCAGCGCTCCACACTCTGATGGCCACTCCGGCTTAGCCCAGGTAGTGCCCGACCACCCCGGGCAGTGCTGAACACAGATCACCGACCGTAATCGGTCCACCACCATTGCGCTGTGACGCTTTCTGCGCTGCGAGGTTATGCAGGAGTGCACCGGCCACGGCAAGCTCGGGTACCGCCTCTGGTGTCGCACTCACGGTGTCTCGATTCGCCGCAGCGAGAGCTCCCAGAATTCCTGCCAGAGCATCACCGGTTCCCGCGGTGGCCAACCAGGGTGTTGCGACAGGGAGCTCCCAGACCGCACCGCGCGGTGAGGTGATGGTGGTGAGGGAGCCTTTGGCCACGACGGTCACTCCCAAGGTTGCCGCCACTTCCGCGGAGCGAGCCGCATCATCGCGGGCCACACCTCCACAAACCTGGGTGTAGAGCTTCTCTAACTCTTTCGTGTGGGGTGTGAGAATCGAGGGTGGGAAAGAGTCCAGGCTTGAGAATAAATCGAGCCCACCCGCGTCAACAATGGCCAGCGGAGACAGGGCGAGTAGTGCACCCATCCTGTCTCGATCAGGAGTTTCGAGGGGAGTAGGAACGCCGCTTCCCACAACACAGGCATCCACAGCGCCTGGCGCAACTACCACCTCAGGGTGGGACATCACCACCATCGAGGCCACCTCAGCAGGGCCGAAGTAGCGCACCATTCCCACCCCGGTGCGTAACGCCGCTTCAATACCGATCAGGGCAGCACCGGGATAGGTTGCCGATCCGGTGGCGAAACCCACTACGCCGCGACTGTACTTATGGTCCCTAGCACCCGGCGCACGAACCCAATCGGTCAAGAAATCTGGCTCGACGTGCACTGGTGATGACATTAGCTAGGGGAAAATCCACGAACATCGCTGGTAGTCGGGGGCTGAGCACCCGAGCGCGACACGGTGATCGCCGCGCAATCCAGGGCGAAGCTCACTACCGCTTCAAGATCCGATTCCGAGATAGTGTCCCACCGCGCCTGTCCCGTTGGCCCTAAATATCCCCTCTGAGCCAGGGCAACAAGGGCCCCAGACATGAAGGAGTCGCCCGCGCCAATGGTGTCTGCCACCACAGTCGACTTGGTGGGAAGCGTGACCTCGATGCCTCGGGCATAGGCGCTTACGCCACTGGCACCACGAGTGATCATGACCACGCCAGCGCCCAATTCGTGCCAGTGTTCCACGACCTGCTCGTACGATAGGTCTGGGTAGAGCCACTCCACATCTTCATCACTTGCTTTGACCAGATCACTGCACGCAACAAAAGCTTCAATGCGGGGCAGCACGGTCCCCGGGGTTCCCATGATGGCGGGCCTGGCATTGGGGTCGTAACTGATGCTCGCACCCAAGGCCTTTTCCCGCTGGATGATGGCAAGAGCTCCGAGAGCTCCCGGTTCGAGCGTTGCGCCAATAGAGCCCACGTGGACGTGACTCCACAATCCCGTGCTCACCATGTCCTGGGTGAGGTCCCACTCGAGATCAAAAACATAGTCGGCGGACCCATCCGCAGCGATGGTCGCCGTTGCGCTCGACGTGTGGGCAAGCCCGGGTGCGGCATCTATGGTCTCGACATTGCTGCTGGATAAATGCGCAGCAATCACGCTCCCGCGCTCATCGCTGCCAAAGCGAGTGGCTAAGACGACCGTCTGGTCTAGACGACCCAAGCCAATCGCAACATTCATCGGACTGCCACCGGGAACCTCGAGGACTTCACCCTCACGATTCACGCAATCAATGAGTGCTTCACCCAGGACAAGGAACGTGTGTGGTGAATCCATCACTCCCCCGTGGGTTGGGTGCATCGTTGTGTGTGAACTTTAGTGACGAGTGGTGGCGTCTCGAACCTCTCCCACCAGCTCTTCAATAATATCTTCGAGGAACAGCACCCCGCGGGTATCGCCTGATTCGCCGGTTACTTTTGCCACGTGGCTTCCGGTATTGCGCAAGCTCGCTAAGGCATCTTCCAAATCCACGCCCTCTTGCATCGCCACCAGACGCCTAATCCGCCTCGGAGGAACGGGATAGTCATTCTCGGAATCATCGGCATCCAAGAGGTCCTTGATGTGGACATACCCGGTGGGATCGCCCTGGTCATCGACTAGGACGTAGCGACTAAACCCTCGCTGGGCGACAGCGTGGTGAACATCTCGAGGTGTTGCATCCTCCGGCAGGGTGACCAAATCCTCCAGGGCGATAGTCACATCAGCCACCTTTTTGGTGGTGAAATCAAACGCTGCGCTCAAGGCACCCGAGTGATCTTGCAACATCCCGGTCTTGGTGGATTCCGCCACAATGGTGGCCACTTCATCCAACGTGAAAGCGCTGGTGGCCTCCGCTTTGGGTTCGACTCTGGTGAGGCGCAAAATTCCATTCGCCACCGCATTCATGCTGCGAATGATGGGAGAGAGCACCTTGGAGACGAATACCAGCGGCGGGGCCAAGAGGAGAACCGCTTTGTCCGGTATCGAAAACGACATGTTTTTCGGAACCATTTCTCCGAGCACCACATGCAAGTAACTCACGATCAGCAATGCCAACAGAAACGCCACAGTGCCCACGGCAGCCTCGGGTAACCCCAGCGCTGTGAGCGGGCCCTCGAGCAAATGATGAACCGCGGGTTCTGAGACCAAGAGAATGAGGAGCGAACACACGGTAATACCCAATTGCGAGGTCGCCAGCATCAACGTGGCGTGCTCCATCGCATAGAGCGACGTCTTCGCCCGTTTGCTTCCCTCATTTGCCAGCGGCTCAATTTGGGACCGCTTGGCCGCAATGACGGCAAATTCTGCTGCCACGAAGAAAGCGTTGGCAGCCAAAAGAACTACCAGCCACGCTAAGCCTGCCCAATCACTCATAACAGGGTCACCTCATTGGCATTGACGGTGGGGGTAAAGCGAACCCGGTCAATACGCCGACCTTCCATACGCTCGACCCGGAACTGACCATTAGTGATCTCCACCACATCGCCCACGTCGGCCATCCGGCCTAACTGCTCGAGGATAAAACCAGCAATCGTCTCGAAGTGTCCATCATCGGGGACCTCCACTCCGGTGCGCTCGCGTAACTCATCGGGTCGCAACTGAGCAGGGAAGGTAAACCAGTCCCGTGCTCGCACCACATCGAGCGAAGCCCGATCGTGTTCATCGGCCACCTCGCCGATGAGCTCTTCCACTAAATCCTCCAAGGTGGCAATTCCAGAAGTTCCGCCATACTCATCAACCACGATGGCCACTTGGTAGCCGCGACCTCGTAATTCGGTCAGCAACACATCGAGGGTCATGGTCTCGGGCACCCGAATTACCTCGGATTGCAGCGCCGATGCGGGCACGCCATCTCGCTTATCCGGGGGCACCGCAATGGCCTGCTTCACATGCACGACCCCGCGGATATCGTCACTGGATTCATCAATCACCGGAAAACGGGAATAGCCGGTTTTCCTAGCCAGAGCAATCACATCCCACGCTGTATCGGAGCGATGCACGCTTTCTACTTGAGTTCGCGGTGTCATCACATCCACAGCGTTGCGTCGAGAAAACTCAATCGTGCGCGAGAGCAAGGTAGCCGTGTCATCCTCCAGCAGTCCCTGCAAGGCAGAGCGTTGAACCAAGCTCGCCAATTCATCCGCAGTTCTTGCTGCTGAGAGCTCCTCTTTGGGCTCAATACCCATGGCTCGAAGGATTCGATTGGCGCTGCCATTAAGCACGGCAATGAAGGGTCTAAACGTCCAGGTGAAAGCCACTTGAAGCGGAAGTAAGACGCGAGCGGTGATGCGAGGAACCGCCAACGCATAATTCTTGGGGACTAACTCACCAAAAATCATCGAAATTGTGGTCGCCAGCACGATACCGAGTACCCCACCCACCGGACGGATAAAGTCCTCGGGAACACCGGCATTGGCTAAGGGTCCCGAGAGCATCGAGCTCAACGCGGGTTCCATGGTGTATCCGGTGAGCAGAGTTGTCAGCGTGATACCCAATTGGGCACTTGAAAGATGCGTCGAGGTGCGCTTGAGCGCACTAATAGTGATTCCAAAACCCTTCTCACCCTTAGCCGCACGTGCTTCAAGGTCGGCTCGATCGAGATTGAGCAGAGCGAACTCGCTCCCCACAAAGACACCAGTGCCCAGAGCGAGGAGAACCCCCACGCCAAAGAGCAGAAGATCAGAAGTCATCGGGCACCCACAACGAGAGTGCCCCCGCGTTTATGACCGGGTTCGGAATTGTCAGACGACGTGTCATCCATGACCTGAAAGAGTAGCAGGATGGTACCCGCCATGGCAGGCCTTGAGGGGAACTTCTCAGCAAACCCACTAGGCTTAATGACTAAGCAGGCCATGCGAAGCGAGAGTGAGCGACAAAGCGTGTCAGATAACGACACCGTAGGGGCAACGACGGAGGCATCCGTCGCATTTGGGGCCAATGAATGGCTCGTTGACGAATTATGGACCCTCTACCAACAAGACCCCGGTTTAGTCGAACCCAGTTGGTGGCCACTTTTTGAATCGCGCGCTGCCCAGGCTGGGACACCTCTGAGTCCTCCGGCATCACCGGCAGCTGCTCCAGCAGACGTGTCACCCGCCGATGATCCCTCCCCGGTGACCGCCCCAATCGCAAAAACCACCTCGATTAAGCCTAAAGAAGCTCCCATTCCCGCCGAGGCACCCACCTCGCCCACTGCGGTAATAAATCTTCCCGATACCGACGAAGCGGAAGAGCGCACCGATGTCGTGAATCCCCTTCGTGGGATGGCCAAAGCCCTGGCGACCAACATGGATCAAAGCATCCAGGTTCCGACAGCAACAAGCGTCCGCACAGTGCCAGCCAAATTGATGATTGATAACCGAATCGTCATCAACAATCATCTGCGTAGAACCCGGGGTGGAAAAGTTTCCTTCACCCACCTGATTGCCTGGGCCATGATCAAAGCCCTTCGCGAACTGCCCAGCCAAAATGTCTACTACAACGAAGTAGACGGCAAACCGGTAGCGGTTCACCCAGCCAACATCAATCTCGGTATCGCCATTGATATGCCCAAGCCTGATGGCACCAGAGGTCTGGTGGTCCCAGGAATCAAGCGGGCTCAAAACATGGGTTTTGGTGACTTTCTTCTGGCGTATGAAGACGTTGTAGCGCGGGCCCGCGAGGGCGCTCTGGCTGCTGATGACTTCGCAGGGAACACAATTTCACTAACCAATCCAGGCGGTATTGGAACTGAGCACTCGGTACCCCGATTGATGAAAGGCCAAGCCTGCATCATCGGTGCGGGTGCTTTGGACTACCCAGCGGAGTTCCAGGGATCCTCTAAGCGAACCCTCGCTGATTTAGGCATCGGTAAGACCATCACCTTGACCTCAACCTATGACCACCGGGTCATTCAAGGGGCTGGGTCCGGGGAATACCTCAAAAAAGTTCACGAACTACTCATCGGTGGCGGAGATTTCTATGAAGAAATCTTTGCCTCCTTGCGCATCCCCTACATGCCGATTCACTGGGCAGAAGACATCGCGGTCAACACCGCCGATAACGTCAACAAGATTTCTCGAGTTCAAGAACTCATCAACGCGTTTCGCGTGCGCGGCCACCTCATGGCCGATATTGACCCGCTGGAATACCGTCAGCGTTCCCACCCCGACCTAGAAATCGAAAGCCACGGTCTGACCTTCTGGGATCTTGACCGCGAATTTGTCACCGGTGGCTTTGGCGGAAAACGCACGATGTTGCTGCGCGAAATCTTGGGTGTGTTGCGGGACTCCTATTGCCGCACCATCGGCATTGAGTACATGCACATTCAAGACCCAGAAATTCGCAGTTGGTTCCAGGAAAAACTCGAAAAGCCGTATGAAAAACCTGGGCATGACGCTCAATTGCGTATTTTGTCCAAGCTCAATCAAGCCGAAGCATTCGAAACTTTCTTGCAAACCAAATATGTGGGACAAAAGCGCTTTAGTTTAGAAGGTGCCGAATCGACGGTGAGCTTTGTGGATGAAATTCTGCAAGCCGCAACCGAAGACGGGCTCGACGAGGTTGCCATTGCGATGGCTCACCGTGGACGCCTTAATGTTCTGGCCAACATCGCCGGAAAGACTTACGGTCAGATCTTCCGCGAATTTGAAGGAACCCAGGACGCGAAAAGCGTTCAAGGCTCTGGTGATGTGAAGTATCACCTGGGAACCGAGGGCACCTACACCAGCCCGAGCGGTGTTCAAATTCCGGTCTACTTAGCCGCCAACCCCTCCCACCTCGAAGCCGTGAATGGCGTTCTTGAAGGAATTGTTCGCGCGAAACAAGACCGCAAAGAAATTGGTCGTTTTGGAGTTCTGCCTGTTCTCATCCACGGTGATGCCGCTATGGCGGGTCAGGGCGTCGTGCTCGAAACTTTGCAAATGTCGCAGCTTCGTGCGTATCGCACGGGCGGCACCATGCACGTAATCGTGAACAATCAGGTGGGCTTTACGACATTGCCTCACGATGCCAGGACCTCGGTCTACGCCTCTGACGTCGCTAAAACCATCCAAGCTCCGATATTCCACGTCAACGGGGATGACCCCGAAGCGGTATTGCACGTGGCAGAAGTCGCCTTTGCCTACCGCCAAAAGTTCAAAGCTGATGTGGTCATCGATTTGGTCTGTTACCGCCGTCGTGGTCACAACGAGGGCGATGACCCTTCGATGACGCAACCGTTGATGTATAACCTCGTGGAAGCGAAGCGGAGCGTTCGCACCCTCTACACCGAGGCGCTCATGGGCCGTGGCGATCTCACCCAAGAGGAGCTAGAAGCTGCGCAGCGCGACTTCCAGAGCCTGTTGGAAGATGCTTTCCAAGAGACCCATGCTGTTCACACCGGCGCTATCTCGGTGGTATCTGACGACGCCGGAGCGATATCTGATGTGGAGCGCCCCGAGTCCCAACGTGGCGATGAAGCTGCCGGCGAACCCGACACCACAGGAGTGGACACGTCGGTTCTTTCTCTTATTGGGGAAGCCCACGCCAACTATCCCCCGGGCTTTACCGTGCACCCCAAACTCCAACCTTTGCTGGAAAAGCGTCGCGAAATGTCTCGCAGCGGTGACATTGACTGGGGCTTTGGCGAACTCCTCGCCCTGGGCTCCCTCCTGGTGGAGGGCACCCCCGTTCGCTTGGTAGGCCAAGATGCCCGCCGGGGAACGTTTGTTCAGCGCCACGCTGTCCTCCACGACCGAGTCAATGGTCAAGAGTGGCTGCCTTTGATGAACATGACCGAGAACCAGGCCCGGTTGTGGATTTATGACAGTTTGCTCAGCGAGTACGCAGCCCTGGGTTTCGAGTATGGCTATTCCGTCGAACGCCCCGATGCCCTCGTGCTCTGGGAAGCGCAATTTGGTGACTTCGTCAACGGAGCCCAAACCATTATTGATGAATTCATTTCCTCGGCTGAACAAAAATGGGGCCAGCGATCCGGCGTTGTGCTGCTCTTGCCCCACGGGTTCGAGGGACAGGGACCAGACCATTCCTCCGCGCGGATTGAACGATTCCTCCAGCTTGCCGCGGAAGACAACATGATCATCGCCAGGCCCTCAACGCCGGCTTCCTACTTCCACCTTCTTCGCCGCCAGGCTTATCTTCGACCA